>ERZ827458.482-NODE-482-length-55146-cov-4.909150_pt1 | contig 55146 bp, 54 predicted proteins | sample MGYA00519706_ERZ827458 | MGnify/ENA primary metagenome ERZ827458 (study PRJEB31778, sample SAMEA3449309) | human gut metagenome | biome: human gut; feature: human-associated habitat; material: faeces | place: United Kingdom | collected 2010/2012 ...
GTATTTCGTAAACGATTTTTCACCCTGCACAATGTACAGCCTTAAGCCGCGCAGAGCGCGGCTTAGGTGCGCGTGTGAATCCTTTTCTCGGGTATGCGCCTTCGCCGGACCGCCGCATCGGCGGGCATTCCCCATTTCTGCCGGATATGCTGCAAAGGGGTAGGGAATCGGAATCCCGTCGGCTACGAAGCTTGAAAGGCAATAGATATGTCGCCGTTGTTGCACGAGACGTTCAGAATCTTCTCCCCGCCGTCTTTCGTTTCCGGCAGATTGCTCTCGCCCTTCTTGACGGCGCTGCGGATGGCAAAATCGTCGTAGCTCCCCGCCACCGTGCCGGAAATGTCCCCGTTTTTGGCGGTCAGGGCAATTTCCCTGCCGACGGTCAGCTTCGCAAAACGGATATTGCCGCCGTTGGAGGTAAGGGAGACGCTGTCCGTTACGGCCAATTCCGAGAGGACGATTTCCTCGTTGGTGGTGGATACGGTCAGGCTCTGCAAGAGCGCGTCGGGTATGCGCACGGATATCTTCCGATATTCGGCGGCGGCCTTGCCGCCGATGTAGTCGCTCCATTCCTTGCTGTCTGCGGCCGTTATGGTCAGCACGCTTTCGTCCGAAACGGAAATGTCGTAATATTCCTTGTCGTTTTCAAAATAGTCGATATGAATTTGGTGATCCTCGGACGGCGAGACCTCGATTTGTCTGTCCCGCACGTCGATTGAAATGCTTTTGATTTGTGCGCCGTCTACCGTGTAGGTTTTTGACGAAAACGGTTCGCCGTTGTCTGCGCACCCTCCCATAGCAAAAACGCTCAGCAGAGCACAGCATATAAGCGAGATGATTCTTTTCATTTGCGTTTGTCCTCCTGTCGTTCCTCGGTTTCATTCAGAGTGAGAATTGTCTGCATTTGTCCTTTCGGCAAGTGGTACGCCCAAAGACAAATGCGATTTTTTGTGCTTACGCCCTTTTCGCGCGCCGCAGAACGGCTTGCCGAACGCCTTGTATTTGCAGCCTGCATACAAGGCGGCGGACGCGCAAGCTCCGTTCGGCGATGCGCCGGATTTTTCTGCTGAGAATAGGATAAACCCTTGTGCCGCACAAAAGTCAATAGTCCGGGAGAAAAAAGAAAAAATTTTTTTCAGTGAGGAAAAAACGGCAGAACCGTCTCTGTCCCCGCCGCCGCTGGGCGGCGGGGGAGGGGAAGCCGGGGTGCGGTCGAAGGGGCAGGGACCGCATACGAGACGAACGCTGCGGCGCGGCTGCTGCTTTTGCTTCGGCAAAAAAAGGACAAGCGCTTCCTGCGGACGAATGGCGGGGCGGCAGGACTTCTTCGGCAAGCCGGCCCGCGTGTTGTTTTGCTCTTTGCCAAAAGTCGCCGCACCGTTTATGCCCGTTTTCATTGCGGTAAGCCGCCAAAAGCCGCGGCGGGCGCATAGGGAGGCGCTTTGGGATTGACTTCCCCTGTTCGATTTGGTATAATAACAGACATTCGGGCGGAAAAAGGGCTTTTCGCGTGTATCGGATGTGCAAATGCATCTGCAAACGGTATAAGCCGTATAGAGCGGCGACAATACGCCGCCCGAGAACGGGAGGAACGAAAATGAGAGAACATTGGATTGCCGGTGTAAAGCCGCTGGCGCAATTTATGGAGGACGGCTCGTTTCTGATGCCGGAGATTCCCGCGCTGCTGCGCGCGCTGCAGGCGATGGGTGCGCCCGCAGCGTTTGATTATGATTATCTGCTCAGCCTTTCGGGAATGGCTGTGCGTCTTGTCTGGCAGCAGGGCTGGGCGGAATACAGGGATACGCCCAATCAAGGCGTGTTCTACGGGAAAAACGTCGTTGAATTGGCCTTGGACCGCGTCGGCGCCGGGTACACGGTGCGCCGCTTTGACAACGGCGCAGCGGAGGAAGTACGCCGCCTGCTCGACAGCGGCCGCCCCGTGCTGATGCAGGGCGGCGCGCAGGCCTATGCCGCGCTGCTCGGCTACCGGGGGAATGATTTTTACGGCGTTTCCACCTTTGCCGACGCATCGCAGCGCATTGCGCCGCATGCCTACAACCGCATCGACTGCGAAAAAGCCGAAAGATATATCGCCATCGACGGCTGCGCCTTTCGGCCGTTGGATCGGACGCTTTTGACGGAGGTGCTGCAAACCGCCGTCTCCCTTGCGCGCGTCACGCGCAGCCCCGAGCTGGGCGACACGGCGCTCGGCATCTCCGCCTTCGACGCGGTGGCCGAGCTGATGGTCTGGGACGAGGGCTTCGCGGGTCTTACGCCGGGTACGCCGTCCGCAGGCCCCTTCTCTTTCCCGTATGAACGCCCCGACGGGTATTACCGCACCGATGGCGCGGGAACCTTGGAGCAGCGGTTCTGGGCGGGCTACTGCGATTTTCTGTGCATGCTCAACGGGTATGAAAACTTTGCGCGCTTTTTGGAAAAATATGCCCCGCTCGTTCCCGCATGGGAGCGCGCGCTGCGGGCGGCGGCTGAAAATTACCGCGCCGCCGGTGTTTCGTCCGGCGCGCTCTGGGAATATGTGAAGCCGGACGGCTCAGACCTTTCAAAGTTTCTGGACAGAGACGTCCGCTACGCCTTCGCGGCCCATATGCTGCGTGCGAAAATATATACGATTCGCGCCGCAGAGTGCTTGGAAGGTATTTTGAGATAAGAGAGGGGTTTTTCGCGTGCGGCAGCTTCGCGGCGTCGTGCTTTTGCTGATTACGGCGCTGATTTGGGGACTGGGCTTCGTGGCGCAGTCGTCGGCGGCCGACAGCATCGGTTCGTTTTCTTTTACCGCAGCGCGTTCGCTGATCGCCGCGGCGTTTTTGCTCGGCCTGCTCGGCGTCCGGCGGCTGCGTCCGGCGGACAGGCGTCCGCCGTCGAAGGGCGCGCTGCGCGGCGGGCTGCTCTGCGGCGGACTGCTGTTCGTCGCGTCCAATTTGCAGCAGTTTGGTATCGCCGCCTACCCGCCCGAGGCCGCGGCGTCGGGCCGCGCCGGGTTCCTGACGGCGACCTACGTCGTGATGGTGGCGCTGGGCGCTTTGCTCTCGGGCCGCCGCTTACGGCTTTCGGTGCTGGCGTCGGCGGTCGGCTGCGTGGCGGGCATGTACCTTTTGTGTATGTCCGGCGGCTTCGGCGGCATCTACACCGGCGACCTGCTGGAGCTGGCGTGCGCCGTCGGCTTTGCGCTGTATATCTGGGCGGTGGACCGCTGCGCCGGACTGGACAGCCTGTGCGTCTCCTGTGTGCAGTTCGCACTCTGCGGCCTGCTCTCGCTGGCTGCCGCGCTGCTGTTCGAGGACTTCTCGCTGCCGCTCCTGCTGCGCGCGTGGCTGCCGGTGCTGTACGCGGGCGTCTTTTCGAGCGGCGTCGGCTACACGCTGCAAATCATCGGGCAGAAGTACGCCGAGCCGACCGTCGCCTCCATCGTGATGAGCCTTGAATCGGTGTTCGCCGCGCTGGCCGGCTGGCTGCTGCTCAACGAACGGCTGTCGGGCGTTGAGCTTTGCGGCTGCGCGCTGGTCTTTTTGTCGGTGCTGGCCGCGCAGCTTCCCGCGCGCGGCAAGGGTGGGGACAAGACCGGCTGACGCTTTGCCAGCCTTTGAAGGGCGCCGGACGAGAGGAGAAGGCTGTGCACAAAAGTCGGTCGATAAGGACCGTTCGGGCGACGCAAATACCGTGCGACCGGCGGGACGGGCCGCGCGCTGCTGCGCGGACGGCCGCAGGGGTTTCGGCACGGCGAAGGCCGCACCGGCAATGTGCGTATCGGGCGCGCGGCGGCCGCTTGCACGTCATCGACTTCGACCGATGCGATTTCGGCATCCCGTGGGAGGCATTCAACCGCATCGTCCGGTCGGCGCAGTGCGCGCTGCGTTTTCGCGACGGGGCCGGTGGACGGCTGCTTTGAGGGCGGCGCTCCGGCGCTGTTTGGGAAAGCTGCGCAAGCTGTACATGGCCTCTCACGCGCTCGGCGCGCTGCCGTGGGCGGCTTCGTTCGGCGGGCCGGAACGACGGGATGCGTCGGCAGGCCGGTGAAGCGCTCTCGTGGTTCGATGGTTTTTCGCAGGGACGTCCCCCATGCGGTTTTCGCCGCCGCCTGGCCCTTGGCCGCGATGCGTTTTGGAACGCGCCAAAAAGCCTCCCGAAGCGGTTTTCCGCTTGGGGAGGCTTTGTCGTTCGGCCGGCAGGCCGCCGTGCTTTACGCGCTGGCGAATTTCTGCTTGGCCTGATCTATTTTTGTCTGTTCCGCCGTCTGGGTGGGGTACCAGCCCTTGGCCGACATTTTGCTGTAGGTGTCGCTCTGCATCTTCAAAAAGTCGTTGAGCGCACAGTTGAAGGCCGAACGCACATTGGCGGTGTTCGACTCGATGGAGCCGTGCATCATCAGGTCGCAGCCTCCCTTGAGATTGCCGAGGATGGTTGCCATAATGTTTTTATCGTCCATTACCGTTGCCTCCCTTATAACAGCCCGTAAAATTTTGAAAAGCAGTCCTGCAGCTTGTTGGACAGCTCTGCGGCGAAGGTTTTCAACTCCGGGTCCTGAAGCTGGGATGCAAAGTCGGTGCAGGCCGTCTGCATTTCCTTGGCATGACCGAGGGCGTCTTCAATATAAAGCAGTTCCTTAGGTGACATAGTTGGCATACTTTGATTACCCCTTTTCCAAATCGTTTCGGCGATCGAGATCGTCCCTCTTATCCTGCCCGCCTTTTTCATTTTTATACGCAAAAATCTGAATTTATTGCTTTGGCTTCCAAGCGCCTTGCGCGGCCGGAAAAGGATTTTATATCGCTGCCGCATTTGATGGACTCACAGGGCGGTTCCCTTCTTCGGCACGAAAAATGAGGACATATCTGCTTTTTCCAATGTGAGCAGCCGCACCTTTTTCTCAATGCCGCCTGCATATCCTGTTAAGCTCCCGTTTGTACCGACGACACGATGGCAGGGAATGATGAGGGAAATGGAATTGTGCCCGACAGCGCCGCCGACAGCCTGTGCGGACATTTTAGAAAGTCCCTTCTGCTTCGCTATTTTTTCCGCAATCTCACCATAGGTCATCGTCTTTCCGAAAGGAATGGCCAGCATGATTTCCCATACGGCTTTGCGGAACGGCGTTGTCTGCATATACAGCGGCGGTGTGAAATCGGGCGCTTGGCCGCGAAAGTAAATGTCCAGCCAGCGGACAGTCTGTTCCAATACCGGCAAGCGCTTTTCTTCATAGTCTTTGGCAAGTGTGTCTCCAAAGTATTTCTGCCCGTCAAACCAAAGACCTGTAAGCTCTGTTCCGTTGCTGGCGAGCGTGATACCGCCCAAGGGCGAGTCATAATGATATGTGTATGTCATACGTTTATACCTCCCAATATGCATTGGAGTCCGCAGGCGCTTCTGCTCTGTCGGTCATGGTATAGGTGCGGACAGGCGCTGCAACTGTAATTTTGTAATCTGCAAAAGCGTTTCTTCTTCCGCAGCTCTGCGCCAAACGATGTGCGGCAAGATTGCGCCATTTTGAAACGCATTCTTCGCTTTCCCATACGGATAGGCTAAGGATTTTTCCCTCGGCGGCAAGGGAAGAAAATCGCTCGGCACGAATGAAGCCTTCCGCCTTTGCAAGGCTGTCTTTCAGCGCGCCTGCCATTTGCAGATAATCCTGCATTTTTCCGCTTTTCACGTTCACTTCAAACAATACGATGACGCTGCGCATTTACAGCTCCTCCTGTTCTGGCTTGCCGAATTCCGGTTTACATCTTTTACAAGGCCGGTAGCCCTTTTCCGCCGCTTCTTCCATCGTATCGAAAAACACAACATTCTTTTCCAAGGGTATCTTTGCGGGACAGCCCGGCCGGCATAGAATCTTCGTCGTTTTTACACCAAAGATAAACTTGCCGTCATAAGATTTGTCTCGATTTTGAATGGCTTGCAGCCTTTCCTGCTCGTTCACTTTTTTTGGCGCTCCTTTTTGGGGCGTAATCTTTCATTTCAGGTATCGCGCCGCCTGCCACCGCCCAAAAGTACAGGCTGGCCACACTGCAATAGGGGCTTAACCGTCTGCGGTATTTTTCAAACGTATTGCGGTCGATTTTCCGATGATGATACACCATGCGCATTCCCCGCAAGATGGCCAAATCTCCGTAGCTGAAAACGTTTGGGCGCTGCATGCAAAAAAGCAGGATCATTTCGGCAGTCCAAACGCCGACGCCTTTCAGCCCCGACAATTCGGCGATCACCGCATCGTCCGATTTGTCCCAAAGGCCCTGTAAATCAAACGCACCGTTTTTTACTTTCAAAGCAAAATCCGTGATATACGCAGCTTTTCTGTAAGTCATTCCAAAAGACTGTAAGCGGTCGATGCCGGAAGTTAGAATGGTATCGGCGTTTACGCTGCCGAGACCCTCCTGCAGCCTCTGCCAGATTGTCGCCTGCGCCTTTGTTGAAATCTGCTGACCGATGATATGATGGACGATTGAGGCAAACAAATCGCCGTCTACTTCACGCTCAATCCTTCCGATTCGGTCAATCACCTCCGCAAGTCGTTTGTCCTTTTTCTTCAAATATTCGGTTGCGAATTCGTCATACGAAAAATACACGCTTGTTTCCGCTTCCTCCTTGACGCGGGATTTGCTTTGCAGTATAATGTTATCATAATTCAAGGCGATATAATATGAAAATATCGCCAAATATTATTATAATATATCCAAATAAGGGGAAGACGAAATGAACAACGCGCAAAATGATTACATAAACTCAGTCAATCTGAATGCAGGCTCAGACTTCCCATATCTTGTGCTTAACGTTGTCAATGACCAAAGCTATCCGAGGAATCCCGGCTTTCAGGTTATGCATTGGCATGAGGATTTGCAGTTTATTTATGTCCTTGACGGTGAAATCGAGCTTAAAACCTTGGATGCGTCGGTGCGGGCCGATCAGGGCAGCGGCATCTTTATCAACAAAAACGTGATACACCATGTGAAAGAGACCTTTCCCTGCCGCTACAACAGCTTTATTTTCCCCGACTACTTTCTGAAATTTTATTTCGGCAGCCCTGCGGCTGCATTTGTTGAACACATTGTCGGCAAAGATGAATTGCCAATCTGCTGTTTCCCGAAAGACATGGATTGGTGCAAATCGATTCTATCTGTGCTTTCCCGCCTTGCAGACCTTGAAAACGGAAAGACTGCGTTTTATGCCTATGAGGTGCTTTGCCTGCTCTCCGCGCTTTGGCTCGAAGTGTGCCGAAACCTTCGGCTGCCAAGCAAAAACGCAGATACCGTTATGGGCGCTCGGATGCAGAAATTTTTACAGTACATAAGCGAACATTACGGCGAGGATATTTCTCTGGACGGACTTGCGGCGCGTGCAAATGTCAGCAAATCGGAATGCCTGCGGTGCTTCAAGGCAAGTATGCAGACAACCCCTTATAAATATCTGACGGAATACAGGCTTGCCAAGGCAGCCGAGCTGCTGAGAAGCACGGATGAGCCGATAGGCCATATCGCTGACAGCGTAGGCTTTCATCAAATCAGCCATTTCGGAAAATGCTTTAAGGAAAAAACAGGCCTTTCACCGAGGGCGTATCGAAAGAATAAGTAACGCTTTGAGACGCATAAAGGCCCGTTCCAACGCCAAAACAGGGCAGGCATAAGGAATAAGCTCGGGTGCAACTGTATAAAAGCCCAATAAACGCGTTTCGAGGAGCATTTCATTCTCAAGCCGTTGGGAGGGCATCAGGAAGGCGCTGCGTGCTATTAGGAATACCCTTGAAACGGAATTCCGCATTGCAAATTTTGCCCGCAACCGGCGTTGAGAAACCGCAGGCGCCGGCCGCCGCATATGCGGGGACAGCGGGTCGGGGACAGCGGGTCCGTGCGTTCGGCCCGCGCGTTTGAAAAGGCCGCCGCAGATTTTCGTCTGCGGCGGCCTTATTGTCATACAAGCGCATACAGGGGAACCGAGCCGCCGCGGCTTTCTGCGGCGGCGCTTTTTTTTATGTGCTTTTGTGCGGCGTTTAACCGATACCGTGCTCCAGCAGAAAATCGGGAGAGACGAACACGCCGCCGACGCTGACGGCAAAGTACAGCGTTTCGCCTGCCTTGGCCACGATCTCGCCCGCCGAAACGACGTCGCCTACGCGCTTCGCGCCCGACGCCAGACAGCCGTAATAGCTGACCACGCCCAGCCCGTGATCGACGGCGACGACCTGCCCCAGCACGGGCAGCTCGCCCGAAAAGACGACCGTCCCGCCCGCGCAGGACTTCACATCGGCGCCGGAAGCGTCGTAAACGCTGCCCTCGCAGACCAGCGCGCGGCTCTCGCCGCCGCTTTGCAGCAGCAGCTTCGCGCCGAAGCCCGCCCGAGGCGTACCCGCGACCGGCGCGGTGAAGGGCGACCCGGTGTGCAGGCCGACCCGTCCGTCCTCCGCCTGCGGGATGCCGCGCAGCGCGGCTGCGCATTCGTCCAGCGCTTCGTCCGAAAGCGAAGCGAAGCGCTCGGCCGTCAGGTCCAGCGTCACGTCGTCGGTATCGGCCTCGCCGATTTTCAGTCCGACGGGCGAGGTGACGTCGCCCGCGCGGAAGCTCAGCGTGTAGGTGCCCGGCTCGCTGTCTGAAGCGATGGGCAGCAGCGCGCAGACGCGGTCGCCGTCAAGGTAAAGGGAGGGCGGGGCGGTGTGCAGCGCCGTGTCCAGCAGCAGCGTTTGGCCGTCGTTGAGGTTCTGCACCGTGTAGGCCCAGACCTCGCCGGGCCTGGCCTCGTTGACCGGCAGCGTCACCGTCGCCGGCACGTCGTACAACAGGGGGAAGCGGTAGGACGCCTCGCCGTAGTAAGTGCTGTTGCCGCTCTGCTCCCAGCGCGCCTCGATCTCGACCGTGACGACCGTATCGGCGCCGAAAATCAGCGATTCGAGGGAGGCGCCGGCGATGGCCACCTCGTTTTCGTCATAGTAGGTCACGAGCAGGCTGCTCGGCTCTGCGGAAAAGCGCAGCGCATTGTTCCACACCGAGCAGACGGCGGGGATATTCGATTCGTCGTAAAGCGGCGTGCCGGTGTAGGGGATTACCTCGCCGGCCGCATTGGTGTAGTGCCAGACATAGCTCAGAGGCGCGACGGCCGTGCTTTTGTCGCCGGTGACCACCGAAAGCGTGGGCAGGAATCGCGCGCTGTACAGATAGGCGCTTTCCTCGCGCGAAAGCAGCGTCCTGGCCGTTTCGCCGTCGATGACGCTGTATCGCCCCTCGGGGGACAGCAGCACGCAGCCGGACGCGTTCAGCTCGGCGTACAGCCGGTATTCGATCGTCCGGTCGCCCCGGTCGAAGGCGAGAATCGACGGCCGCTCGTCGTCCAACTCGCGCAGCGGGTCGTTCAGCGGCGAGGCGTCCAGCACCGCGCCGACGTACAGATCAATGCTCGCTTCGTCGTCGAACGTATATACGTCGCCGCTCGGCAGCGTGACGCGCACGCCCTTCACGGAGGCGGCCGAAAGCGTCCCCGAGGTGAACGTATAGATAAAATAGGCGATGAACGCCAGCGGCAGACAAATCAGAACGCCCCAGAACAGGCGGTGCTTGCTTTTTTTCGGTTTCATCTGCGTTTCGTTCATCCCTTTACTGCCGTTGTCGGAATCGTTATTTCAGATTGTCTTCGATGGCCTTCGTAACCGCGTCGCGGTTGGCGCTCATCACCATATAGACGTACAGGCCCTCGGTTTCCACCGTGGCGGCGGTTGCCACCGCGTAGTTGTCGGCGTTGTAGTCCTTCTGCGTCGCCTCGGTCGCCGCCTTGCGGGTCTCCAGCTTCTGCTTGAGCTGCAGCGCGCTGGCCTCGTCGGCCGCTTTGAAGAAGGCGACCTCCTCTACCGACGCGTCGGAAGCGCCGATTTTATAAAACCCCTCCGTGAACATCGAGGACTGAATCCCCAGCTCGTCCAGCAGCATCGTTTCGTCGTATTCGGCGGTCTGCTCGCTCGCCATAGCGTCGGCGACCTTGTCGCTCAGCTCGCCGACCGAAACGGCCAGCGTTTTTTCCTTCTCCGCACACGCGCAGAGCGTCAGGAGCAGGGTGAGCAGCAGCAGGGCGGAAATGCATCTTTTCATCATCGGTTCTTCTCTCCTTATTTATGTTTTCTTGCGCATTCAGCCGCGGCTGTACAGCGGCATCGAATCGGGGTTGACGTAGGTGCCGGCCTGCTCGGCCTTCGCGTAGTCGCGCAGAACCGCCGTCCAGATCGCGTAGGCGTCCGCGGTCAGGTGACAGCCCGAGCCGCCCTCGGCGTTGTCGGTGCAGTACTTGTCGGCCAGACAGCCGCCGCCGACGAGCGGGGTGGAGATGTCGACGAAGTCGTAGCCGTTTTCGTTGCAGTAGTCCAGCAGCAGGTTGTTGTATTCGCTGATGCTGCCGTTGTGCAGCTTTTGGTAGGTGTTGAAATTCTTGACCATATAGGTGTTGGCGAGGATGACGATCTTCACGTCCGGCGACTTTGCCTTGATCGCGTCGACGACCGACGCCAGATTCTCGGCGGACGCCTCCGCGCCGAAAATGCCGATTTCGTTGAGCGCCATGCCCGAGAAGTAGACGGTTTTCGCGCCCATCGCGGCGACTGCGTCCTCGATTTTCATTTTCTCGCCCTGATACAGCGGATGCGTCGAGCTGTCGCTGATCGGCTGCATATTGTTGTAGCAGCTGAAGCTGGCCGACGCGTGGAACTTGGCGCTGCCGAGGAACGTGCTGTCGCTGCCGCGCCTGCGGGTGACATAGTTTTTATAATGCAGCATAATCGAGTTGCCTACGAACACCGAGTCGTTGAAGTAGGCGTCGATCTCGTCGGCGCCCAGCGCGGCGTCGGTCACGTCCGCGTATGCATTCGGGTCGGGCGGGAGGACGGGCGGCTCGCTGACGTCAACCGGCGGCTCGCTGCTTTCCTCCTGCGGCTCGCTGCTTTCGTCGGAAGGCTGCTCGGACGACTCGTCCGCAGGCGCGCTCGAGTCGGCGGGGTCCTCCGACGGCACGTCCGCGCCGCCGGAAACGGTGCTTTCGGCGGGCCGGCTCGATTCGGCGGCCGACGATGCGGACGACGAGCCGTCGTCCGGCGCGGTGATGCAGGCGCCGAGAATGCAGAGCGCGAGTACGGCAGACATCACGATATAAAAGAGCTTGTTTTTCATTTTCTGTATGTATCCTTTCCCGCAGTGCGCGGAATCATTCCTGCCCGTATAGCGGCATCGAGTCGGGGTTGACGTAGACGCCGGCCTGTTTGGCCCGCGCGTAGTCGCGCAGAACCGCCGTCCAGATCGCGTAGGCGTCCGTCGTCAGATGGCAGCCCAGACAATTGCTGTTGCTTTTGTCGTTGTCGCTGCAGAATTTGTCCGCCAGACAGCCGTTCTCCATCAGCGGGGTGGCCACGTCGACGAAGTCGAAGCCGTGTTCGTTGCAGTAGTCCAGCAGCAGGTTGTTGTATTCGCTGATGCCGGCGTTGTTGAGCTTGTTTCGGGAGTCGTTGAAGTCCCGGGTTCGGTATGTGTTGGCAAGCACGACGATGCGCGCGTCCGGCGACTTCGCCTTGACCGCGTCGGCGACCGCCGCCAGATTGCTTACGGACGCTTCCGCGCCGAACAGGGCCAGCTCGTTGAGCGCCATGCCCGAGAGATAGACGGTTTTCGCGCCCATCGCGGCGACCGCGTCCTCGATTTTCATTTTCTCGCCCTGATAAAGCGGATGAACCGAGTCGGCCGAAACCGGCGCGAGGTTGTTGTGATAGCTGAAGCTGCCCGACGCGTGGAACTTGGCGCCGCCGAGGAAGCCGCTGTCGCCGCCGCGTTTATATGCAACATATTTGTCTTTGAAGTGCATCATAACCGAGTGTCCCACGAACACCGAATCGTCGAAAAAGCTGTCGATCTCGTCCGGCCCGATGTCGGCGTCGGTGACGGTCGGGTAGACGCTCGGGTCGGGCGGGATGTAGGGCTCACGGCTGACCTCCGCAGAGGACGTGCCGCTCTCGGAAGATTCGCCGCTCTCGCTTTGCCCGCCGGACGGCGACGGCTGCCCCGTCGACGCGTCGGCGCCGCTTTCTTCCGTCGGCGCGGCGGTGATGCAGGCGCCGACGACGCAGAGAACGATCACCAAAACCGCCAGAATGTAAAAGGCTGTGTTTTTCATTGTGTAAGACCAAAGCGCCCGCTTCTGCGGAGGCTTCTTTCATCCTTGCCTGAATTGGCGCAGGCCGCCGCTTCGTACGGACGGATACGCCGCGGGCATTTTCCTTTCCTTATTATACCGATGCGCCCGCATTATGTCAATAGAAAGAGGTGAATTTTGTGTAAATCAGTACGCGCCGGTATAATCGCCGCGTTTGATGGAAAAAACTAACACAGAAAGGTGGGAAACGGCTTGACCATCGCCGAACTGGAAACGACGCTCGACGGCTTTTTTGCCGCCTGCGTGGATTATAAAAAACGAACGATGACGCTGAAGGACGGCAAAACCGCCTTCCTCTGCGACTTCAAGGACTTAACCGACCGCCGCTATATCGCCGAGCGCATCGTCCTGCCGCTGCTGACGGCCGACCGCGTGGACGACCTCGAGCGCGTGGTGCAGACGACGGCCGTCAAAGCGGAGACCGACCTCGCCAAGCTGCGCGAGGGCCTGCTCTTCGGGAACACGCTTGTCGCGCTGGAGGGGGAAGGGGTGTTCCAGATCGTCCTCTGCGCGACCGACGAGGACGGCGGGCGCGACATTCAGGAGCCGAACAGCGACGTGACGCTCCGCGGCCCGCGCGCGGGATTTACCGAGAACTACGAGAAAAACGTCGCGGCCATCCGGCGCATCATCCGCAATGAGGCGCTGGCGTTCGAGGAATTCGTCGTCAGCGAGCAGACGTCCACCCGCGTCGTTCTGGCGTACATCAACGGGGTGGCCAACGCGGGCGTCGTGGACGGCCTGCGGAAAAAGCTGGAGGGCCTGAACGCGATGGGCGTCGTGGACAGCGCGAATCTGGAGATGCTCCTCAGCGGGCGGATGCTGTTCCCCGTCTTCGGCTCGACCGAGAAGGTGGACAAGGTCGCCTCCAAGCTGCTGGCCGGCCGCGTGGCCGTGTTCGTGGACGGCTCGCCCTTCGTGCTGACGGCGCCCTATGTGTTTGCCGAAAGCCTGCAGTCGGCGGAGGACTATCTCAAAAGCCCGGTCTACGCCACGGTGATGCGGCTGCTGCGCGTGCTGGCGCTGCTGCTGTCGCTTTACTTTCCGGCGATGTATATCGCCGTGCTCAAATACGGCCCCGAGCTGCTGCCCGACGCCGTGACGGCCATCCTGCGCGAGTCGCGTGAGGGGATGCCGCTCGAGCCGTTTTTTGAAATTGTCATTATGCTCGTCGTGTTCGAACTGCTGCGCGAGGTCGGCATTCGGATGCCACGCACCGTCGGCGACGCCGTCGGCATCGTCGGGTCGCTGATCGTCGGCGACGCGGCCACCGAGGCGGGGCTGGCGAGTACGGTGGTCGTGGTGGTCGTCGCCATCACGGCGGTCTGCACGTTCATCGTGCCGATGTATATGAACGCGCAGCTTCTTTTTCGCTTTGTGTTCCTGTTCGCCGCGTATTTCTTCTCGTTTTTCGGCGTGATCGCCGCCACGCTGCTGCTGCTTTCCTATCTGGCGAAAAAGGAGAGCTTCGGCGTCCCCTATTTGTCGCCGCTGGCGCCGGTCGTGCCGGCCGGAATGCTGGATTTTCTGCTGGCCGTGCCGAAGCGCTCGATGCGGCGCCGCGACCGGCTTGTCGGCAGGAAAAAATGACGGCGCGTCCCGAACGGCGGCGGGGAAGCCGCCCTGCCGCGCCGTTTCCGCCGCCTCGGACGGACGGCCCGCCGGCCTGCGCCCGACGATAGAAGATAAGGAGGGTTTTGCGTATGCTTTCCGCCAACTTTTTTCTGCTTGCCGCCGTGCTGCCGACCTGCCTGCTCTGGCAGGCGGCCGGCCTCGGGGACGCGCTGCTTGCGTTCCTCATCGCCGCCGGCGCGGCGCTCCTGTTCACGCTGCCCGCCCGCACGGGCCTGCTTTATCGTTTCGCCGCCGCGCTGGCCACGCCGCTCTGGCTGTTCGCCTTCGTCACCGAGTGCGTCAGCTTCTATGCCTTTGCAGACGGCGGCCGCTTTTTCCCCGATTATCCGATCGCGATCCTGATCGTGTTCGCCCTTTGCGCGCTGCTCATCGGCATCCGCGGGCGGCGCGGCGTGGAGCGGCTTTCGGTGCTCGTCGGCATCACGATGCTCATTTTGGCGCTCGTCGCCGTCCTCGCGGGCGGCGGGCGGGGCGAGACGCAGAAAAGCCTCATCCTGCTCGCGATGCCCGCCGTCTCGACCGCGGCCTGCTGCACGGCGGCGGTCAAGCCGAACACGGTCGGCGCGCTGGCCGGGGTGGGGACGTCGTTTCTGCTGTATCTGGCGCTCTACTTCGCGTACGGCAACGCGCTGCTGACCGAGCTGGCCGTGCTTACGGGCGCGATTTTCCGCGCGGCGGTGCTGGTATATGCGGTATTAAAGACTGTAATACCTCGCCTATCGGTTCGCTGATGAGCAGATCGGCGCGGTGGTCGGCCGCCGTGGGCGTGCGGTTGATGACGACGAGCGAATCGCCCCGGAACTCGTCGAGCAGCCCCGCCGCCGGATAGACGGTCAGCGACGTGCCGCCGACGATGAGCAGGTCGGCGCGCGCAATCGCATCGATGGCCGCGCGCAGGACCGCCTCGTCCAGCGGCTCGCCGTAAAGCACGACGTCGGGCTTGATGAGTCCGCCGCAGCGGGGACAGCGCGGCACGTCCTCGCTGTCCCGAATCTGCTCGGGCGCAGCGGAAAGCCCGCATTGCAGGCAGTGGTTGCGGTAAATCGAGCCGTGCAGCTCGTACACGCGCCGGCTGCCCGCTTTCTGGTGCAGCCCGTCGATGTTCTGCGTGACGACCGCAAGGTCGCGCCCGCTTTGCTCGAGCGCGGCCAGATACCGGTGCGCGCCGGAGGGTTGTGCGTCCAGCGGCAGCATTTTGTCGCGGTAAAAGCGGTAAAACGCCGACGTGTGCGAAAAGAAAAAGTCGTGCGATAAAATCCGCTCGGGCGGGTAGGCGTAGGTCTGCGCATACAGCCCGTTCGTCCCGCGAAAATCGGGAATCCCGCTCTCGGTGGAAACGCCCGCGCCGCCGAAAAAGACGATGCGGCGCGATTTGTCGATGCGGGAGCGCAGTTGTTCGTACATGTGCGTCTACCTCTCGTTTCTGTTTGTACGGGAGCCCCGCCGGACAGGTCTCCCGTATGGATTTGCAGGGGCTTACCGAGCCATCCTTCGGTTCGGGGCGAAGAACCGATTCTCTTCAAAAAAAGCGGCGGCCCTCTCGCCGTTTCCGTCCGCTTCCTTGCAAACGCATCGCCCGCGCTTGCGCGGCATCATGGTTCCCGCTTTGCATCGACGGCGAAAACGACGGCGCTTTCATAGGCACTGTGAGCGATAAAAGCTGCGCTTTTGCGGGCAATGCAAAAAAAGATATGCCATCTTTGCAGAATCGCATACCCTTTTTGTGACGAGCCGCCGTTATTCGCCGCACCGGCGCTTCGGCAGGACACAGGCGCAGCGCGCTTCGCCGCAAATCATAAATCCATGTCGCTATATAAATTCTCATCACACTTGACGCACGCCAAAGCTATCCGCCAAGATAACCCTCCCGTAATTTCACATATTCAGCGATGCCGTCGTGAAAATATATTTCATACCAAAGAGAATCGTCATAGCTCATTACCCATTCGGGCGTATTGTCTCGAATCTTATACGTCATACTGCTCTCGCCGGACGAATACGGCTCGCCGTATTTTTCTATAATTTCCTGCTTTGTGCTGCCGATAATAAACCTGTCGTTGAATTGATAATGCGTAGGGTGATAATACCAAAACATTCCCCCGAAAAACGCTATTATTAAAATCAAGCCTGCGGCGTCGATTAAAATTTTCTTTTTCACATACTCCGCCTCCGAAAAGAAAAGGATATGCTACCGTCATGATAGCATATCCTTTTTTCGGTGTCAAGACGTCTTTATTCGCCGAAATAGCGCTTCAGCAGACCTGCGAAGGCGCAGCCGTGGCGCGCTTCGTCCTTGGCCATCTCGTGAACGGTGTCGTGGATGGCGTCGAGATTCTGCTGCTTGGCCAGCACGGCCAGCTTCTTCTTGCCGTCGCAAGCGCCGTTCTCAGCCATCACGCGCAGCTCGAGGTTCTTCTTCGTCGAGTCGGTGACGACCTCGCCGAGCAGCTCCGCAAATTTGGCGGCATGCTCCGCCTCTTCCCAAGCGGCCTTCTCGTAGTACATGCCGATCTCGGGATAGCCCTCTCTGTGCGCGACTCTCGCCATCGCCAGATACATACCGACCTCGGTGCATTCGCCGGTGAAGTTCATCCGCAGGCCCTCGAGGATCTCGGGGTCCACGCCGGCCGCCACGCCGACCACATGCTGGTCAGCCCAGGCGAGGCTGTTCTCCTCCTGCTTGACAAACTTCGAGGCGGGCGCCTTGCACTGGGGGCAGAATTCGGGCGCCGAATCGCCCTCATGTACATAACCGCAAACAGAACATACATATTTCATAGGTTTCATCGTCCTTTCTGAGTTGTTGTCCCTATTATACACTTAATAACAATCATTGTCAATAGGTTTTTTGAAAAAAACTGCCCTGCACGACATTTTTTTCCAGAAAACGGCGTTTCAGGGTGTTGAGGACGCGTTTTTTGTCCGCGCTCCAGAGCGGGGAGAGCAGCAGACGGCGGTCACCGTCGCCCGTCAGACGGTGCAGGACGACCGAAGCGGGGACGCGCGACAGCAGGGAACAGAGCAGGTCGGCGTAGGCGTCCAGCGAATAATAGGGCACAAGCCCCTTGTGATACGCTTCCTCGAGCGGCGTACCGCGCAGCACATGCAGCAGCGCCAACTTGAGGCCGGACACCGGCGCGCGGCAGACCGCGTCTACGCTCTGCGTCATCATCGCCGCGGTTTCGCCGGGGAGGCCGAGGATGAGGTGCGCGATGACGGGCAGGCCGGCCTGCGCGAGTTGTTCGGCCGCGGAGAAGAACAGGGAGGTCGGATAGCAGCGGTTGAGACGCGCGGCGGTTTCGTCGTGGACCGTCTGCACGCCCAGCTCCACCCAGACGGGCTTGACGCGCGCGGTGCGGGTGAGAATTTCCATCACCGGCGCGCCCAGACAGTCCGGCCGCGTGGCGACCGAGACGACCGCGACGTCGTCGCGGCGGGCGGCTTCCAGCAGCGCCGACTCCAGCCTTGCGGGGGCAGTGTGGGTCGAGGTGTAGGACTGAAAGTAGGCGATGTAGCGGCTGCCGCGGAACTTCTGCGCGACGGCCGCCTTGGCGCGCTCGATCTGCTCGCCGACCGGCGTCCCGCAGCTTTGGGCGAAGCTGCCGCTGCCCGCCGCGCAGAAGGCGCAGCCGCCCGTGCCGACCGTCCCGTCGCGGTTGGGGCAGGTGTCGGCGCAGGAGAGGGAGAGGCGGTAGAGCTTTTCCCCGAACGAATCCCGCAGGAAATCGCTAAGCGTGTTCAGATACATCATTCGGCCAGCTTCACCCACGTCGGCCCGTAGACCGAGAAGGCGAAGGCGAGAAAGCATTCGGCCGTCGCTTCCTCCGAGTGCGCGCCGCCCTGATGCGCGCGCATGCCGGCAAAGTAGCCGGCCGGCTCGTAGCGGAAGGTGTCGAGCGTGGTTTTGATGTTCGCGCACAGGCTGCCGCCGATGCTGACGCCCGCGCAGAGCAGCGCGACGAGCGTCTTGGCGGTGGTGACGGCGCTTTTCTTCCCGTCCAGATCGGCAAAGGACGCGTCGGTTTCGTCGGCGGTGTTGTAAATGTACATCAGCGTGTTGTCGTAGATCGTGCCGTCGGTGCGGGATTTGTATACGGCGAACACCGTCATCGCCGCAGCCGTCGCGTCGGGGTCGGCGACGATGACGTCGTCGGCCGAGACCGGCTTGACCGCCGCAATCCCGCCGCCGCGCACCTGACGCGATTCCAGCTCGTCCACAAACAGGGACGGGTCGTGCGCCTGCCCGGTGCAGAGCAGCGCGAGCGCGACGTCGCACAGCGTCTCGGTGTCCAGCGCGGCCAGCTCGTCCTCGGACAGCGCGGCCAGCTCGGCCGCGTATGCCGCCGCGTCGGGACCGCCCGCGACGCCCGCCTTTTCCAGCAGCGCGCCGGCGATGGCCGCGCCGGCCTTTTCGCCGGTTCCGGCCTTTTCGTCCGGCTCCAGCGCGCTCAGGTCGTAGCCGTCGAAGGATACGCCGAGCGCATATACGGCCGCCACCTCGCGGTAGGAGGTGAACGGGTGCTCTTTATAGTAATCCAGATAATGCTGCACCTGCGCGAGCGCGTCGGCGTCGGTTCCGGCGCTGCGGGAGACGTCGCCGCTTTCCTCGGTCTGTTCGGAGCAGGCGTACAGGGCGGGGAGCAGCAGCGCCGCCGAAAGCAGCAGCGCCAGCAGGCGTTTGAGGGGCATATGAGGACCGTCCTTTCGGTATGCCGTGGCATAGAATACATATATTGTAAGGAAGGCGCGGCGAAATGTCAAGAGAGAAAATGTTGACAAAGCCCGAATAAAAGGCTATAATGACGGTAAGAAATCGACTGAGGGGAGGGCTGCCGTCTTGAATCGGATACGAAGGATTCTTTCCGCGCTGCTGCTGGCGGCGCTGCTGACGGGCGCGCTGTTCGCTTTTTCGTCCTCCGCCGGCCTGTTCGGCGACATCGACGGCGACGGCGGCGTGACCTACGAGGACGCGCAGCTTCTTTTCGATTATGTGGCGGGCGCCGGACGGCTGACCGTCTCGCAGCTCGGTGCGGCGGACATCAACCGCGACGGCAGCGTTACCATCGCCGACGCGGCGATGCTGTTCCATTACGTTTCGGGCCTGTTCCCCTCGTTGCCGTTTGAGGAGGGCGAATACGCGCGGCTGGTCGTGCAGACGATGCCCGACAAAACCGAATACGTCGTCGGCGAGGACTTCGACTACGGCGGGCTGCTCGTCTGCGCGGAATATGACGGCGGCAAGCGCGTCCCGCTGGAGACGTATACCCTCTCGGCGCTGGGGACGTCGACCGCGACGGGCGTCAAGATCGTCACCGTGTCTGCCGGCGGCCTCCAAACCGCCTTTACCGTCACCGTCCTGCCCGATGCGCTGACGGGCATCGAGCTGACCGCGCTGCCGGCCAAGAGAACCTACGTCCTCGGTGAGACGATCGACCTTGCGGGGCTGCGTGTCAATGCCGTGTACGCCTCCGGCGCGAAAGCGCAGATTTCCGCCTACGCCGTCGACGGGTTCGACGGCAGCCGCGCCGGCGTTCAGACCGTCACCGTGTTTTACCGCGGCTTTTCCAAGACCTTTACGGTCACGGTTTCCGCTTCGTCCGCCGCCACCGTCAATACCGGCTCCTCGGCGCTCAACGTCCGCAGCGCGCCCTCGCTGACGGCGTCGATTGTGGGGACGTTCGCCGCGGGCACGCGGGTGGAGGTGCTCTCGCGGGAGGGCGAATGGACCAAGGTGCGCGGCACAACGGCCGCCGGAACGACGCTGACCGGTTATTGCTATACCGAATATCTGCTTTTTGACTGAAAAAAGCGAAAAAAGCGCTTGACAGATCCGCTTTTGTATGCTATAATGCTATTTGCCGCTTGTATGGGGCTTTGTCTAAACATGTCCGCATTCGCCGGATATGTGCCTCGCATACCTTGTGTATGTAAAAATACTTTGCGCCTGCAAAGCTGTCTTGCAAAGCGAACTCAGCTTTGTGCCGCAAGCCGGACTTCTTGCGAAGTAAACCGAGCTTTGTGCAGCAGGTCAGACCTTTGCAGAGTAAGCTGAACTTTGCGAAGCAGGCCAAACTTTTTGCAGAGTAAGCCGAACTTTGCGCAGCAGGTCGGACTTTTTGCAAAGCAAATCGAACTTTGCGCAGCAAAGTTCATACTTTGCGAAGCGCAGCGAAGCAAAGTATTATGCAGCGAGTCAAAACAGAAAGTGAGGTGCTTTTCGTGTTTGCGATTGTTGAATCGGGCGGAAAGCAGTACAAGGTCAGCGAAGGCGACATCATCTTCGTTGAAAAGCTCAATGTGAACGAGGGCGACACCTACACCTTCGAGAAGGTTCTTGCGGTCTCCTCCCCGGCCGGCTTTTCCGTCGGCACGCCTGCGGTGGCCTGTACTGTGACCGCGAACGTCGTCAAGAACGGCAAGGGCAAAAAAATCCACGTTATCCGTTATAAATCCAAGAAGAACGAGAAGAAGCATATCGGCCACAGACAGCCGTATACCAAGCTGCAGATCGTGAGCATCGCGCTCTAAGGCGATGATACACGCGGCGTTTTTCGTCAAGAACGGCCGGCAGGCGGGCTTTACCGTCAGCGGGCACAGCGGTTTGGCCGACCCGGGCGCGGACATCCTCTGCGCGGCGGTCAGCGCGATGACGATGCTTGTCGTCAACACGCTGCAGGGCGGCTTTTCCAACGGCACCTGCGAGGTGCGCAGCGGCGACAATTCGGTCGCCTTCCGCACGGGGACTGCGGATGCGTTCTCCGAGGCGCTTCTGAACGCCTTTCGGGACGAGCTGACCGCGCTGCAGGCCGAATATCCCGATCATCTCCGCGTCTGCGTTTCAAATGAATTGGAAAGGACGAATTGAAATATGCTTAGAATATCGCTTCAGTTTTTCGCACATAAAAAGGGCGTCGGCTCCACGAAGAACGGCCGCGATTCCGAGTCCAAGCGTCTCGGCGTGAAGAAGGCCGACGGGCAGTCCGTCGTCGCCGGCAACATCATTATGCGCCAGCGCGGCACGAAGATCCATCCCGGCGCCAACGTCGGCAGAGGGTCGGACGACACGCTTTTCGCGCTGATGGATGGCGTCGTGAAGTTCGAGCCGCTGCAGAACGGCCGCAAAAAGGTCAGCGTTTACGCGAAATAGGCAAAAAAAGCAAAAAGAGTGTGCCGTGCGCGCGTTGCGACGACAGACTCTTTTTTTGCATTTGACAGCCGGCGCGCCCGCAGGGAAGCCTGCGGCGTGTCGCCGTATTCGCTTGCCGGACGGCTGCGGGGCCGTTGCGCTTTCGGACCGCCGGACGGTCTTGCGAAGCAAACTCCGAATTGCAAATGAATCGGCGGCGCAATGCCGCTGCGGACACCGGACGGCTGTGCGGGCGACGCCGCATGCGAACGCCGGATGGATTGGACGAAGCAAAATCCGCCTCTCAAAAGAACCGCCGGCGCGACGCCGCTTTCGGACGCCTTTGCGGCGGAATGAGACCGGCGGCGCGGACGGGCAGGGGAACGGACATCGCTTTGCGCGTCTCGGCAGACGCCGCGGCACGGGCGTCCGCGTCCGAAAATACGGGGCCGCCTCTGTCGGCGCGGCGCGCGGCGCTTTGTTCCCGACGGGAACGTGTTCCCGCTTTGCGCCGTTTTTGTGCGCGGGCGGATGCGGCGTGAAACGGAAAGGGCGCTTTTGCCGCGCAAGGGCCGGCCGGCACAACAATGCTTATGGAAAGCTGTGGGGATAACGATGTTTATCGATAAAACCGACATTTACGTCAAGGCGGGCAACGGCGGCAACGGCTGCGTCTCCTTCCGCCGCGAAAAATACGTCGCCAAGGGCGGGCCGGACGGCGGCGACGGCGGGCGCGGCGGGAACGTGATCTTTACCGCAGACCCGGGCGAGAATACGCTCGTCAAATTCAAATACCGCCGCAAATTCGTCGCCGAAAACGGCGCGGACGGCCAGAAGCGGAAATTCTTCGGCAAAAGCGGCGCGGACCTGTACATCCCCGTTCCGCCCGGGACCGTCATCCGCGACCGCGACACCGGACTCGTCATTCGGGATATGTCCGACGGCGCGCCCTTTACCGTCGCGCGCGGCGGCAAGGGCGGCTGGGGCAACACCCACTTCGCTACCGCCACCCGGCAGGTCCCGCGCTTCGCGCGCAGCGGCCGCGCGGGGGAGGAGCGCAATCTCACCCTTGAGCTGAAGATGCTGGCCGACGTGGGTCTTGTCGGCTATCCGAACGTCGGCAAATCCACGCTGCTCTCGCGCATCTCGGACGCGCATCCGAAGGTGGCCAACTACCACTTTACCACGCTCTCGCCGAACCTCGGCGTCGTCTCCTACGGCGAGGAGAGCTTCGTCGTCGCGGACATCCCCGGACTGGTCGAGGGCGCGTCCGACGGCGTCGGGCTGGGGCACGACTTCCTGCGCCACATCGACCGCTGCCGGCTGATCGTGCATGTGGTCGACATCTCCGCGTCCGAGCGCCCCGACCCGCTGGGCGACCTGCTGCTCATCAACCGCGAGCTGGCCGCGTTTTCCGAAACGCTCGCCGCCAAGCCGCAGATCATCGCCGTCAACAAGACCGACCTCGGCTATGACGAGGCGCAGCTGGAACGCGTGGCCGCGTATGCGGCGGAAAAGGGCTGCCGTCTGTGCCGCATCTCTGCCGAAGCCGCTCTGGGCGTGGAGGAGCTGGTCACCGCGATGGCGGAAACGCTGCGCACGCTGCCGCCGATCACGGTGTATGAAACCGAGTACGAGCCGGAATCGGCCGCCGCGGCCGACCCGTCCGCCGTCACTGTGACGAAGGAGAACGGCGTTTACGTCGTGTCCGGCGACTGGGCTGAGCGGCTCGTCGCTTCGGTGAATTTTGACGACAGCGAGTCGCTGCAATACTTCCAGCGCGCCCTGCGCAGCGCCGGCGTGATCGATAAGCTCGAGCAGGCCGGCATCGAGGAGGGCGACACCGTGGAGCTGTACGGGCTGGAATTCGATTTCTATTTTTAGAAAAAGGTTTCGATGCACTTCTCGCAGCCCAGCGGCGAGTAGCGCCAGTAGTCGAGGTGGCTGCCGCCGTCCTCCGGCAGACAGTAGCGGAATTCGTTGAACCGCCGCGGCGACGGGTAGGTGTCGACGATGACGAGCTTGATTTTCATTTTTTCGGGAATGATATTCTTGATGTAGACCGACGCGTGCAGCCCCGCCTCGGCGCCCTCCCTGACCTCCGCCAGTCCGGCGAGGTTGGGCGTCAGCTCGACGAATACGCCGTACGGCTCGACCGAGCGGATGATCCCGTCCGCCGTCTGTCCGACGGCGAACCGCGCGGCGTTCTCCTCCCATGTGCCGAGCAGCTCGCGGTGCGAGACCGAAATCATCCCCCGCTCGTCGAGCGGCGTGCGGACGACGGCCTTGATGAACTGCCCCTCCGTGAACCGGTCGCGCGGGTGCGAGATGCGCGAGACCGAGATGCAGTCGATGGACAGCAGCGACGCGATGCCGCAGCCCACGTCCACGAACGCGCCGAACGGCTCGAGGTGCGTCACGCGCGCGTCGATGACGTCGCCGCTCGTGAGCGCGCGTATGTAGTTCTCCATACACTCGCGCTGCGCGTCGCGGCGGGAGAGAATGATGCGGCTGCGTCCGTATTCGTCGGTGCGCAGGTCCTTGATTTTGAAGCACACGCTTTTCCCGACGCGGCTGATGACCGCGATGTCCTTGACCGGCGCGTTCCGCAGACTGTACACGCATTCCTCGCGCGGAATGATGCCGGTGTATTTCCCCAAATCGATGTGCAGGTTGTGCTCGCCGTCGCACAGGATGCAGCGGCTTTCGAAAATCTCGCCGGATACGATGGCGCGCTCGATGCGCTCGGGCGTGGAGAGGTCCCGCGGCTGCCGCAGCCGGCCGCTGCCCTCGGGCGGGTACAGATTGTCATTCATACTTGTTGTCCTTCCCGTTGGTTTGTTACTGCCAATATATGTTGTGGCAGCGGAAAGGATGCCGCCAAACGGCGGCGCAGACAAAAATTTTCAAGCGATGCACGCGGAGAGGTCGTCTATATGGAAAAAAAGCTGGAAGCACTGGAAGAAAAATACGCCTCTCTGGCCGAACGGCTGGAGAGTACGGAAATTATGTCGGATATGGCCGCCTACGCCAAATGTATGAAGGAATACAAGGCCCTGACCCCGATCATCGATAAGTACCACGAGTATAAGACCGCGCTCGCCGACCTGAAGGACGCCGAGGAGATCGCCGCCGAGACCGACGACGCGGAGATGCGCGCGCTCGCGCAGGAGCAGTCCGCGCAGTCCCGCCTTGCCATCGACCGCTGCCTCGGCGAGCTGAAGCTGCTTCTGCTGCCGCGCGACCCGAACGACGATAAGAACGTCATCGTCGAAATTCGCTCGGGCGCGGGCGGGGACGAGGCGGCGCTGTTCGCCTACGAGCTGTATCGGATGTATACGATGTACGCCGAAAAATGCGGCTTCAAAACCGAGCTGCTCTATGTCAACGAAACCGAGCTGAAGGGCTTCAAGGAGGTCAGCTTCATGATCGTCGGCGAGGGCGCGTATTCGAAATTCAAGTTTGAAAGCGGCGTCCACCGCGTCCAGCGCGTGCCCGAGACCGAGTCACAGGGCCGCATCCATACCTCCACCGTCACCGTCGCCGTCCTGCCGGAGGCGGAGGACTTCGAGTTTGAGCTGAATATGGATGAACTGGAAATCACCACCCACCGCAGCGCCGGCGCCGGCGGTCAGCACGTCAATAAGACCGAGTCGGCCATCCGCATCATCCATATTCCCACCGGCACGGTCGTCGATTGTCAGGACGAGCGCAGCCAGGGCAAGAACAAGGAAAAGGCGCTCAAGGTGATGAAAAGCCGCCTCGCCGACCTTGAACGGCAGAAGCGCGAGCGCGAGATTTCCTCCGAGCGACGCAGCCAGATCGGCACCGGCGACCGCAGCGAGCGCATCCGCACCTACAATTTCCCGCAGGGACGGGTGACCGACCACCGCATCGGGCTGACGCTGTACGCCATCGAGTCCTTCCTCAACGGCGGGATGGACGAGATGGTCGAGTCGCTCATCACCGCCGACCGCGCCGAAAAGCTGGCGCAAAGCTCCGATTGAATCCGCCAAAGCCCTAAGAAGCGATAAAGTCTGAAAAAGGCGTCGGCGCGAATCGAGTTCGGGACGTTTGTTTCCCAACGCATATCGGTTAAAAGCATTCTGCCTGACCGGCTGGCGTCCTCGGCCGAGCCAAATCCGGCTTTTGCAGAGGTCAGCAGGAAAACGGAACGGATGTGTCCGAAAACAAAAAGGTACGGCGCCGCTTTGGCTTCCGTACCTTTTTTGCCGTTTTTATCGTTTGCCGCTTTTGCAGACGGAAATGCGTCCGATGCGTCTCCTGCAAATACTTGAGAAAGGGGGCAAAGCCTGTGTTTTCAAGGTTTTGCCCCCGTTTCTGCTTGCCGGACATATCCGGCGTTCTAACGCAAACTTTGTACGAGTCAGTTCCTTTCGTCCGAAACGATGTGTTCTATGCCGCAGTGCGCTTTGCTCAGATAATCCTTCAGGAAGGCGGGAAACGCCTTGTGCTTCCCTAAGTCCGCAATGGGAATCCAGTGCATTTCCTCCTTCACCCCCTGCGTATAGCTGTTGCTGAAGAGCTGTTTGCTTCCTCTCGGCTTCATCCGATAGTAAAAACAGATTTCGTGACAGTCCAAATTCGCCGAGGAGCCGCTGCTTTCGTAAAAAAAGTTCTCATGAATCACCGCAAGGCGGTCGATTTCGTAGCGGACGCCCGTTTCTTCATAGACCTCTCTTACAACGGCGTCTTCGGCGGTTTCTCCCATATGGACGGCCCCACCGACCGAATAGAAATAGTCTTCCGATGCATTCCCCGCGAACAGAATGCAGTCATCCTCGATGATGATGGCTGCCGCCCGGTAACGAAACCGTTTGTTGTCTTTTGTGAAGCCGCAGTTGTATTCCATTTCTGTTTTCCTCCTTGAAATCTGTCCGTTTTGCAGTCGTATGGAACGACACCGGCACCCGTCTGGGAATGCCTGCCGTCCAAGCGCGCCTGCCCCGCGCAGCAGAAGCGGTCAATCCGTTACGGAAATGAAATTGAATAGGGTAAAGCGCTATGCTTTTTCCGTAAAACGCTCTTGCGCCGCGCGGCATTCCAAGAAGCGGCGATGCTCGTTGAAGCGTTTCGCTTCTCCTCGGCTCCTTTGCGAAAAGCGCCGCAGCCAAGCATAGGAACGGGGCTTATCCGTAAAAAAATGCGCTTCGCTCTGCGGCGGTAAGCGGAATTCGCGCTCGTTGGGAAAACCCCGCAGCCTTGTGCAAATCGGATTTGCTCCGAATAAAGCCTATGTTTAGAATCGGCGGTTACGCATCTATTGGTCTGGGACCGTTCGGAAGAGGCTTTCCGTTTTCGTCCCGGTTAATAGGCGTCGCCTTTAGATGAAACTGTATACAGCCGTCGGCGCATGGCAAATCCATTTCATATTTTTCCTTTTCGCCTCTATATGTAAAATCACCGCCGCATCGGATGACCTCGCACCATGTGTATACGTTGCTCATCGTTTTGGGACACATCCCGTCGGGACAGGCATAGGAAAAGACAAATTTATCTCCCTTTTCCAATCCAAGCCGGCAGTGCCCCGCTTGTCCCGCTGTTGCGGTCAATTCAAATTGCCAATCTTCGGTACACCATTTCCGCATATAGAGAACCTCCAATGATACAATTCAATCAAATCCAATTTATCCGTTAATCTCTCTGAAAGCGCTGTTCTTTTCAAGGCTTTCGCTTGTTTTGTGTTCAAGTCTTAAGTATTTTTTCTTGTTGCCTATTACGAACCGAAACAAGGAAAATTTATTTATCTGCATGCAAAAATGTTTTTCGGCGGGTAATAAGTCCTCGGCGTTTGAGAGCGAATTGTACCCCCTTGCGCATTTTTCATTACAGAAATATTCAGGCAGAAGTTAAGCTATTTATAAATTGCCATCTATATATTCAATCAAAGGCTTTTTCATAACGTCGTTTTGATGATTCATATACCAAACGGCCGCTTCTTTTAATCCCTCTATGATATTTTTTTCGTCGGGCATAATTTCATGCTGTTTTGTGACGTCCAAATAATACGCATAATCATAAAACGGAAAATATTTTCTTTGCTCGATATCGTCAAATACAGTTTCATATGTAACGGCTTTTCCGACCGCATAATAACAGAATGCAGCCCATTCACGAATGGATATGGCTTGTTTGTTGCCGACGTTGAAAATATGGTTTTTCGGTTTACGCTCTATGATAATGTGAATAAACCTGCATAAATCTTCCACATGAAAAAATTGCAATTTCATACTGCCATCCTTCGGCAGATAAAATTTTCTGTTCGCAAGAGCGCAGTCAAATACAAATGCTTCTCTGTATATATTGTTCATTTTTCCGTACAAATATGGTGGGCGAAGAACATAAGCGTTAGGATTTCTGCTGAATAAAGCTTTTTCTGCTTCAATTTTATCTATACCGTATTTGCCCCAAAATTTATTCAATCCCAATTCCGCGTTTTCAGCAAATGGCTGTATAGCGCTTTCCGGATAAACCGCACTTGAACTGATTAGTATATATTCATCAAAGCTGCGCAAACCGTCTAACAGCATATTTACATCTGCCGCGGTATAGGCCGTATCGATGATGACATGAAAGTGAATATCGCGCAACGCATTTCCCAAATTATGCCGATCTGCCTGAATCAGTTTCACCTTGGGCGATTGAAGCCTTGTGTTTCTATTCAGTACATATACCTCAAAGCCCTTGCTGACATAATATTCCGCAATATATCTGCTCACAAATACGGTTCCGCCTGTTACAAGAACAGTTTTCGCCATACAACTATACCTCCGCTATTTTTGCATCAAAAAAATTCCTCTCCTTATTTTTTCTTACGAGGGTTCGAAAAGCCTTGTGAAACGATTTGTTTGGCGACGAAGAGGGCGAAAGCAGCGCGTGCTTCCGCCCTTGCGTCATTGGGAAAAAGGCTTTATTTGCAAAGGGTATTCACGGCTTGAAGGCTGTCGATAGGCAAAAACGAATTCGCGTTTTTCTATCAAGCGTCTGCAAGCACCTGCATTTTTTGTCAGGTGATGCTGTTCTTGTAGTCCTGAATCGTCTGGTCCATCGCGGTCTGCGCGGCCGTTTCCAGCGCCTCGAAGGAGGAAATGAGCGTGTTCGAACCCGAGCGCATTACGGAGCTGTAAATGCCGATGAGGTTGCCGCCCCAGTTGAAAATCGCGCCGAGGTCGTACAGGCGGGTGTTGAAAATCAGGTCGAGCATTTCCGCGTCCGCATCCTCTTCCACGGCCTGCAGCTTCAGGGTTTTCTCGTAGTAGGCGTCCTTAACGCCCTGCCCGTAGTAGCCGAGCAGCTCGATCAGATACGCCGTCGCCTCCAGATTGTCGCCGTTCGAGGAGGGGATGCCGATGACGCTCGACTGGTAGGCGTTGATGCCGTTGTAATAGGTGTCCTGCTCCTCGTCCAACTTCGGGACGGGCAGCACGCCGAAGGAAACGATTTCGTCCGACGTCGAGGAAAGCAGGTTCGCCGTGATGGAGGAAACGTTCGTACCCCAGAACAGACCCTGCCCGTTCTGGAACATCTTCGCCGTATCGCTCCAGCCGCTGTCGCCGAGCTGCTCGACGCGGATGGTGTTGGATTTGTCGGACATAATCTCAAACACCTTGTTGAAAGCCGCGACGCTTCTGTCCGACTTGACGTTGAGCGTCAGCGAGTAAGGCTCCGCGCCCTTTTCGACCGTCCGCACGCCGGCGCCGTTGACCCAGATGGCCGTCACATAGCCTTCGGAGATGTTGCCGTAGGTGCCGCCGGCAGTTTCCCATTGTCCGTTCTCGTCGGGCTCGGATACGGCCTTGCACATTTCGTAGAAAACGTCGTAGGTCCATTTGCCGTCCCGCACGATGTCGTAAATGTCGCCGTATTTGGCCGCAAGGGAGGTGTTGTCGGCGTACATATCCTTGTTGTACAGGCAGCAGTAGGTGTAGTCGTCGTCGGTGATGAGCATATCGCCGGCTATGAAATAGGTCTTGTCGCCCAGCCGCAGGTTGTCGTTGGCGCGCTGGTCGTAGTAGGACTCGCTCAAATTCAGCAGATCGTCGAGCGACCAGAAGCACTTTTCGCTCACCATCGGCAGCATATTGTTGACCGAGTCGCAGATGATGTCGTATTCGCACAGGCCGGCCGTGATCAGCGGGCGCGCGGTCGCCATCGGCGAGCCGTCGGCCGTGCAGAGGATTTTGATGCCGTAGGTGTCCTCGATGAGATTGTTGCGGGTGGCTACCGCGTCGTTGATCTGGTTGCTGGAAAGCTCCTCGTCCGCCACAAACTGCATCTCGCCGTATGTATGGTTGCTTCTGGCGATGACGTGGATTTCCTGCCCGCCGAAGTTCTTGACCTCAAACGGCAGCGCTTCCTCCGACGTCGTGCCGGAAGCGTCCGAACGGGCCGAGGTCTCGCCGTCGTCCTTGGAGCAGGCCGCAAGCGCGGGCAGTGTCAGCAGCGCCGCCAGAAGGAGGGCCGTGATCGTCTTTTTCATGCTGATTCCCCTTTATCGTTTGGATTCACATTGGATTTGCCCATTATAGCACATTGCCTGCCGTCGGTCAAGAAATTCCGACTTCGTTTTCCGACGTCAAAATAAAATTGTGAATCTTGAACAAATTTTGTGGGCGTATTTTGGGCATAAAGGCAATGCGCGCTTCCCGTATGCCGCGTAATTTTTAACGAATTGTTTTTTGCTGCGCAATGGAAGCGGAATCGGAAACACGCTACAATATTATAAAAATGCGTATGAAAAGCCGACCGCCGCGCGCCGTCCGTCCGCCGCGCGGATTGTCCGCACGGCGCGGCGACGCTTTGCGCGGTGCTTTTGTCTCGGACGCGGCTCCGCGAGGCCGCGGAAATGCGGGAATTTGGAAAAATATCTAAAAAATATCAAGGGTGAGGGTATTGCGAGAAAAGCTGTTTCGTTTCTTTTCGGGCCGCAACGGTCCCGACGCGCTCGGGCAGGCGACCTCGTTCGTCTGTGTGGCGCTGATTCTGCTGAATCTGTTTGTCGGCTCGTATGTGCTGTATGCGCTCGAGCTGCTGCTGATGGCCGTCTGGGTTTTTCGCCTGTTCTCGCGCAATACGGCGCGCCGCCGCGCGGAAAACGCCCGCTATCTCAAGCTCCGCGACCGTGTGCGGGGTGCTTTCCGCCGTCTGAAGCTGCGCTTTTCCGAGCGGAAAACGCATATCTACAAGACCTGCCCGCACTGCCGCGCGACGCTGCGCCTTCCGCGCGCCAAGGGAGAGCACACCACGCGCTGCCCGCGCTGCGGAAAGGAGTTCGGGGTCAAAATCCGCTGAGCCGGCCGAAAGGACCTCTGTTGTATAAAAAGGGAATAAAAGGTATGACGGCGAACAAAAAAGGTATGACGACGTCATACCTTTTTTATCGGGATTTGCCGCGGAAGCAAGGCCGGAGTCCTGCCGCGCGGGCGACGGCGGCGCCGACGCCGGCGTACCGCACAGGCGCGCCATTGCATCGGTTCTGCCGGAGCGGTGCTTTGCCGCCTGAGCTTGCGTTTGCGGGCGGGCGGCGCGGCGTCAGTCGATCGGCTCGAAATCGCTCGCCGGATGCTTGCAGAGCGGACAGATAAAGTCCGCCGGCAGCGTCTCGCCCTCGTAGACGTAGCCGCAGATTTTGCAGCGCCAGCCCTTTTTGCCGGTTTTCGGCGCGGCGGGCTTGGGCTTGACGTTGGCGTGGTAATAGGCGTAGGTCATCGCCGGTACGGACGACAGCGTTTCGCCGTCCGTCACCTGCGCCAGAAAGAGCTTGTGCGTGCCGAGGTCGGTCACGCTCTCGACCTTGCAGGACAAATACGCGGCGGCGTGCGCGGGCAGATAGATCAGCCCGTTTTCGCTGCGCGCATATTCGACGCCGTCCAGCTTGCTGCCGTCCCGCCCGCTGCGGAAGCCGAAGTGCTCAAAAACAGAAAAGGGCGCCGTCTCGTCCAGCACGGACAGGTTGAAAGCGCCGCTTTTTTCGATCATCCCCGTCGTGAAATTGGCGTTGTTCACGGCGATGGTCAGACGGTTCGGCGTACTCGTCACCTGACAGGCGGTGTTGATGATGCAGGCGTTGTCAAACCCGTCCGCCTGCGCGGAAAGGAGGAAAAGCCCGTAGCTTAGCGTGTACATCGCACGGTTGTCCATATCGGTTGCAGTCCTTTCGTTTGCGTTTCATAACAATTCTTACCAAAAAGAGTACCACAAACGCATTTGTTTGTCAAGCACAAAATTTTCTTTCCGAAACCCGTTGCGTTTTGTGAAGAAATGTTGTAAAATAAAACAAACAACAGTCGAAAGAAGGCGAAGGGAAATCGAACTGACGGATAAGTTTGAAATCAAAATTTTCATATTGTATCTGCTGAAAAACATCAAGGAGCCTCTGGAGTTCTCGACGATTAACGACATCGTCGTTCAGGATGGGTTCGTGAACTATTTCGACTTCGCCATCTGCTTCGCCGAGCTGCTGGAGAGCAACCAGATCACCGAGCTGAAGGGCGACAAGACGCTGTACGTCATCTCGGCCGCAGGCACCGAGGCGGTCGAGAGCGTAGAGGATAAGATTTTCGTATCGGTCAAGGAAAAGGCGCTGCGCAGCGCGCTGCGTCTGCTGGCCTTCAACCGCAGCGGCAGCCGCACGCGCAGCCGTGTGGAAAAGGCGGAAAAGGGGTACAAGCTCATCTGCTCGATCGAGGACAGCGAAAAGACCCTGCTGCACGTCGAGGTTTTCTTGACCGACGCCAATTATGCCGAAAAGCTGCGCATCAACTACGACGAGCGCGCCGAAATCATCTACAAGGGTGTGCTCAGCCTGCTTTCGGGGGAAGTGAATTTTTTGTTCGATGAATAAGAAGGAAAAAGCAAAGCTCGTCGACGAGCGGCTGGAGGCGCTGTATCCCGACGTTGCCTGCGCGCTCGAGCACCACGACGACCCGTTCCGCCTGCTGATTATGGCCATCCTCTCCGCGCAGTGCACCGACGCGCGCGTCAACCTCGTTTCCGGGCCGCTGTTCGCGCGCTTTCCCGACGCGCGCAGCATCGCCGAAAGCCGGGAGGGCGAGCTGGAGGAGCTGATCCGCTCGGTCGGGCTGTACAATTCCAAGGCGAAGAACATCCGCCGCTGCTGCCGGACGCTGGTCGACGAATTCGGCGGCGAGATCCCCGAGGCGATGGAGGATTTGCTCCGGCTCGGCGGCGTCGGCCGGAAGGTCGCGAACCTCATCCGCGGCGACGTGTTCGGCCTCGGCGGTATTGTGGCGGACACACACTGCATACGCATTACCAATAAGCTCGGGCTGGCCTCCTCCAAGGACCCCGTCAAGGTCGAACGGCAGCTTGAGGTCCTCGTACCCCGCCAACGGCAGACCGATTTCTGCCACCGTTTAGTACATTTCGGCCGCGACTGCTGCATCGCCCGCGCGCCGCGCTGTGACGCCTGTGTGCTCGCCGATTGCTGCGACGCATGTCAAAAAGGAGAATCTGCATGAAAAGGCTCTGTATCCTGCTCGCCGCCCTGCTCGTCCTGCCGCTCTGCGCCTGTACGGCGCCGGAAGCCGACCCGTCCGCAGACGGCTCGTCCGCCGTACCCTCCGCGCCGCCGTCGGAATCGTCCGGCTCGGACGCCGTGTGCGAGGCCGCGCTGGAAATCGACGCGCTGCTCGCCGGCGGTGTGCCCGACCGCACGCTGGTGCGCAAGAATATGCTGGAGGGGAAATCTTACGCCCTCTCCCGTTCCGCCGGCTCGGGCGACGACTACGCCGACCCCGAGGGCAAGAAGCTGACCGACGGCGCGTATGCCGAGCAGTTCAACACCTATTCGTGGACGGGGTTTGCCGGCGGCACCCCCGTGACGGTGGACTTTGACCTCGGAGACGACGCGCACGGCATTTCCGACATCGAAATCGGCTGCCTGCGGCAGATGGAATACGGCATCGGGCTCGCCGGCTCGGTCACGCTCTACGCCTCGGCCGACGGCGAAAGCTATACCTCGCTCGGCGCGGTGTATATGCCCGCGTCGCCGCAGGACCCCGCCAAATTCACCTATGCCTTCCGTCTGGACGAGACGCTCAAGGCGCGCTATATCCGGCTGGCCTTCTCCAAGCAGGAAGCGGGCTGGTTCTTCATCGACGAAATCAGCGCCTACGCGTATTCGGCCGACAATGCGCCCGAGCAGGGCACCGTCGCGCAGTATTACGGCGACCCGACGGTTCCGGCCTCCGAGCCGTCCTACTGGCCGGAGACCGACGCGGATTATGACGAGACGCTCAACCTCGCGCTCGGCGCCGAGCATATCTATGTGCAGCACTTTTCCGAGCTGGAGCCGAAGGACGCCGTTCCCTCGCTCAACACCCCCGACCCCTCCATCCTGACGGACGGCACGCGCGCCGGCGCCTCCTGGAGCGGCGCCGACACCTTCCGTATGACCCGGGGCGACGGCCGCCGCATTACGATTGACCTCGGCCATATCTCGGCCGTCGAGCGCGTGGAGTTCGACCTGCTGATCCTCACGGCTTGGGGCGTTTACCCGGTCGGCGAGGTCGGCGTTCTGGTCAGCGAAAACGGCGCCGACTGGCAGTCCGTCGCGACGGTGTGGGTGGATTACGGCGACAAAACCGCCGAGATGCTGCGCTTCACCGCCGACCTCGGCGACGTCCGCCGCGCCCGCTACGTCTGCCTGCTGATGCAGACCAAGGGCCATGCCGCGATGAGCGAAATCGAAGTCTACGGCACCAAGCGCGTGCCCGATTCCGCGCTGCCCGTCGAACCCGAGCGCTCGGTCGAAAACGCGCTGAGCGACCGCTATCTGGTGCCGGAGGACTTCGGCGGCATCGAGAATATTCTCTGCACCCCGATTTGCCGCGGCGACGGCTCGTCCTACGACGAGGGCGGGATGATTACGGCCGAGGAGTTCGCGCGCTACGTCGGCTATTATGAAGACGGCGCGATACAGGATACCTTTTACGATACCTTCCTCTTCTCGCCCTGCGCCGATTTCGCGCCCGCGGCGGAGCGCATCACGCTCAAGGGCTGGCGCTTCTACATCGACAGCCAGTTTGTCGCCGACCGCAACCTCGACGCGCTCAACACCGCCGTCGGCAGCGCGAAGGACGCGCTGAACCGCGCGGATTATCAGGCAAAGGTCTTCCTCTCCATCCTCCGCCCCACGCCCCAGACCGCGGACGGACAGGTCAATACCTTCGGCGATTTGGACGGCGACGGCGTCGACGACCCGCTCAACACTCTCGAAAACCGGCAGAAGGCTGTCAAATGGCAGATCGATACCCAGCTTGCGCGCTACCGCAGCGCGGGCTATGAAAACCTCTCGCTCGTCGGCTTCTACTGGCAGGAGGAGCATATCTTCGGCGACGACCCCGACGAGCGCGCCGTCGTGCGCTATGCGACCGATTATGTGCATGCCCTCGGGCTGAAAATGCTCTGGATTCCCTATTATCAGGCGCAGGAATTCGAGGAATGGAAATCGCTCGGCTTCGACATCGCCTGCCTGCAGCCGAACTATTCGTTTATGTCCGTCACCGACCCCGACCGGCTCGACAGCACGGCGCTTCAGGCGCGCATGTTCGGCATGTGCGTGGAGATGGAGCTGTCCGCCTGGTCGAACCGCCTGAACATCGAGCGCTATAAGCAGTACATCCAGAAGGGCGTCGAGTACGGGTATATGGACTCCATCAAGGTCTATTACCTCGGCGTGATTCCCACTGATCTCACGCAGGCGCTCGACAACGGCGACGATTACGCCAAGAGCGTCTATAAGGATACCTACCTCTACGCCAAGGGCAGGCTTGACGAGAGCTATTCCGCGCTGCCCGAGGCCGCTGAGGTTACAGCGCCGCAGAGCGCCGAATACGCCTGCGACGGCAGGGCCTTTACCGGCAAAATCGAGGTGGACAGCGACGATTTGTATACGGTCACGCTCGCTGTTTCGCCCCGCTATGGCAGCCTGCGGCTGGACGCCGACGGCAGCTTCACCTACTATCCGCTGCAGGGCTATACGGGCGCCGACAGCTTCCGCGTGACGGCGGTGTACGGCGACAGCGCCAGCGAGGAGGCCGTGATTTCCTTCGTCTGCTCGTAAGGGCCGGACTGCGGCGCGGCCGAAGGCGTTCTCCTGTCCGAACGGAAGAAACGCCGGAATCGTGCGGTGCCGACGGACCGGCGGAGTCGTCCGCGGCTTGGGCGCGCGGTCGCAGCGGCAGACAGCCGTGCTGTCTTTAATGCTTGTACGGCAAATGCTTCGGATATAGGACGGCCGCCTGTCGAACGCATGCATTATGCAAAGACGGCGGCCGTTTTATTGTATGGAGGGCCGGTGCTGCCGGCGAAACGGATTCCCAATCGCAGGCGGGCGGGCCGCTTCGAGCGGCGCGAGCTATGGTTGAGCGGCATACCCGCCGGCGCTTTTGCGCTTGTCCGACCGTCTTTTCCCGTTCGGGAGCAAAAGGATGGACGCAAATACGAATAGACGGCGGCGCACATACAGCCGCAGGCTTCGCTTTGGAGGGGATATGGATGAAACGTTTTGCAGTGATTGCATTCTTGCTGCTGCTGGTTTTAAGCGGCTGCGGGCTGCGGGAAAGCGAGGTGTCGGACGGCGGTTCCGAAGAGGAATCCTACGAAACGTCGTTCCCGCCGCTTCCCGTACCCGCCGAGCCGCGCGTGCTGATCGGGTTGCCTTTGCGGATCAGGGATGACGTATACGCAGCGCCGGATTTTGACGGAATGTCCGGCGATCATGAACAGGACGCGGTTTATGTCGGGACCTCGAAAACGGTCGAAATCTATGGCGTTCCGTTTACGGGAGTCTATGAATATACGATGGCAACAGCAAACAGTCATCCGGGAATTGAATTAAGATATGTAGATCCCACCCACAATATTTTCCGTTTTGGCGTTAACAGCGAAAATCAATTGCTGACATGGTTTTTTGTGATATCGGAGTTGCTCCCCGACGAGATGCGCGAAAAATGGGCGACCTCCGACACAATGCCGAATGTTGAGGAACTGAAGCAGAAATCGCTTCAGTTTATGGAAACGTACAGCGCTCTTGATTTAGATGAATGGGTAGAACAAGAAGAATACAGAATGGAACCCTATTATTATGAGCATGTGGGGCGATACGAAGATGGTTTCAGACTGGTCTTTCATAGACCAAAAAACGGTATAAGCACTGCTTCCATCCAGTTTGACTACGACACGTTTGGAAATTTGACCGGATACAGTACGGGTGGTTTATATAAATGGAAGGGTGTGAATATTCCCGACTGGCCGGATGAGGTCTACATAGAGGGCGCGTTGGAAAAGCTGCGGTCGCTGTGCAGCGCGTATGAATATGTGGTGGATGTAAAAGCACAGACGCCGGCGTTTGATTCCCCTAAAACGCTGACGTATATTCAGGCGTTCGATGTGAATGCCATTTATTATGAAATGTATTACACCTTCGTATACGATGACGGCACAAGCAGGAACGCCGTTTCTGCCTTCTATTATGTCTTGCCCGAGCAGGATGGAAGCGATTCTTAAAACAGGATGGCGCTTTCGGCCTTGTCGATTTGTCTTTGGCTCGGATACGCTGTGAAATTCAGACGCTGCCCGCATGACGCTGCCTTTGAAAAGGCGGCATTTGGGTCTCGTTTGGGAAATAGGCTGTCTGAAACGGTGTTCCCATAGGGCAAACGGCGGCTTTGCATAACCGGCGGCATATGTCCGCGCTTTTGCCGCGCAAAGGAGGGTGTGTCAAAGTGAAAAGACGGTATATTCCCGTTGGTTTGTGTGCGTTCGCCGCCGCGCTGCTGCTGTGCGCCTACGCCTTGTATGCCGTGTGCTTTTTTCGGGCTCGGACGCCCCTGGAGCGCGCCGCCGCAAATCTGCGGCCGGAGCATAAGATGGCTCTCATTGACACGGGCGAGAGGCAATACCTGATCCGGCAGACGTATCTCGGCTGTTATGAACGGGAGCTGAAGTGGATCAATTCGCTTGCGCTGATAGAGCGGCTGCCGCCCGCTGCATGCAGCGATGCGGACGCGGAGCAAACGGCGTTGGAATTTATGAAAGCCTACGGGCTGGACGGCGGCGGCCGGGTCGTGGATACGGAATCGCCGTTTATGAATTTTACGGTTAACGGCGGGAAATACCGCACCGTTATTGTCCGAATCGATCCGCCCGCGCCGTCTGACGGGATTTGGAACCGGCCCGCGCGGCGGGGAATGTATGTTTTTTGGATCGACGACGACGGCGTCCTCTGCGTTTGTTATGAATGAACCGGGACGGCGGGCGTCCGGCGGTGAGGAAAATTCCGCAAAAAATGTGACCGGGTCGCTTTACTTTTCCCTTTTTTGTGGTATACTTAAAAAAACAAAAGAAGGGAAGCGATCGTATGCGAATTGCGGTTCCGTATGAGAACGGGAGCATTTTTCAGCACTTCGGCCGCACGGCGGCCTTCAAGCTCTACGACGCGGAGGACGGCGAGGTCCGCGCGTCTGCCGTGCAGTCCACCGACGGCAGCGGACACGGCGCGCTCGTGGGGTTCCTGCGGGATAAGGGCGTGGACGCGCTGATTTGCGGCGGCATTGGCGGCGGTGCGCAGACGGCGCTGGCGCAGGCCGGCATCCGGCTTTACGGCGGCGTGTCCGGCGACGCGGACGAGGCCGTGCGCGCGCTGCTCGACGGCAGGCTCGCCTATGACCCGGACGTCCGCTGCGGCCACCACGACCACGCACACGGGGAAGAATCCCACACCTGCGGCGCGCATGGCTGCGGACATGGGTGCAAAACCGACTCCTGAAGCCGCGAACCGAACGGCTTTATGTGTACAAAAAGGAAAGGAAGGAAATCTATGAACGAAAAGACAGCAAAGCTCATCAACGAGCAGATCACGCACGAATTCTATTCCGCCTATCTTTACCTCGACTTCGCCAACTATTACGGCGCGGTCGGACTCGACGGGTTCGAGAACTGGTACAAGGTGCAGGCGCAGGAGGAGCAGGACCACGCGATGCTGTTCTATCAGTATTTGCAGAACAACGGCGAGAAGGTCACCCTCGGCGCCATTCAAAAGCCCGATAAGCCGCTGACCGACCATATGGCGCCGCTCAAGGCCGGACTGGAGCACGAGAAATACGTCACAAGCCTCATCAACGCCATCTACGCCGAGGCGTTCGCCGATCATGACTTCCGCACGATGCAGCTTCTCGACTGGTTCGTGAAGGAGCAGGGCGAGGAGGAGAAGAACGCTTCGGATATGATTACGAAAATGGAGCTGTTCGGCGGCGACGCGAAGGGGCTGTATATGCTCAACAGCGAGCTGAAAGCGCGCGTGCATAACCCGCCGTCGCTTGTGCTTTGATGGGCGACACGGCCAAGGTCTTGCTCGGCCTGCTGCTGCCGCTGGCGGGGACCGTGCTCGGCTCGGCCACGGTGTTTTTCTTCAAAAAGCAGATGGGCGCAAAGGTGCAGAAGGCGCTGCTCGGCTTCGCTTCGGGCGTGATGATCGCCGCCTCGGTCTGGTCGCTGCTCATCCCCGCCATCGAAATGGCGGAGGCAAGCGGCGGGCACGCGTACCTGCCTGCGGTCGTCGGCTTCCTGCTCGGCATGGGCTTCCTCCTGCTGCTGGATACGCTGATCCCCCACCTGCATCTCGGCGAGGATAAGCCCGAGGGCCGGCCCGCCGGTCTGGGCAAGTCGTTTATGCTCGTGCTCGCCGTCACGCTGCACAACATCCCCGAGGGGATGGCGGTCGGCGTCGTGCTTGCCGGTATGCTGGAGGGCAGCGCCGTCATCACCACCGCCGGCGCGCTGGCGCTGTCCATCGGCATCGCAGTGCAGAACTTCCCCGAGGGCGCGGTCATCTCCGCGCCGCTGGTCTCCAACGGCCTCTCCAAGCGCCGCGCCTTCCTCTACGGGACGCTTTCCGGCGTCGTGGAACCGCTCGGCGCGCTGCTGACCATTCTGCTCACCGCGCTCGTTACCTCTGTGCTGCCGTACATATTGGCGTTCGCGGCCGGCGCGATGATTTATGTGGTCGTGGAGGAGCTGATCCCCGAGTCGCAGGCCGGCGAGCACAGCAACGTCGGCACCGTCGGTGTGGCGCTCGGCTTTGCGCTGATGATGCTGCTGGACGTGGCGCTCGGATGACTGCCGCAAAAAGAGACGTCCCCTTTCGCGGGACGTCTCTTTTTGCGCGGAAAGCGGAGGTGCAGGCTCGTTTCAGAGCCATAGGGAAAGGCACGAGGAAAAGTCCGCTTGAGAGGCTTGAGCGGCAGGCTGTCGGAACGGCGGCTGCGGACAGCGGGCGGTTTCCCAAAGCCGGCCGCCGAGAGGGAAGAGCGGCCGGCGTGCATGCACGCCGCTCTGCGGCGGCGCGGCCCTTTCGGCTTGCGCTTGACGCGGAACAGGCTTTCCGTCTCGGCGGGCTTTTCGGAGGCCGCTGTACGACCGGCTTTTGCCGTGTTTACGCCCGTCCCCGCCCGCTGCTCGGTGTATTTCGGGGCTTATGCGATTGCATATCGAGGATGCGGCGTCCTCTCGCTGCTGTCGGTGTGTGACGATCCGATTCGAACCGATCTGCTTCCGCTCTTAAACGGCTCCATATTGCAGCCTGCGGTTTTGTGCGCGGGAAACGGATGGGGCTTGACTTTTTGTGCGAACTGTGCTATACTGCGGCTACCCAATGAGAAAGAGGTGAAAGGATGTACAGCTTTTCCCGCAAATGAAACGGAATATGCGCTGCGGGTGGTCTTTTGGACGGTACCGCTGCGCCCGCTTGCAGGAAAAGGGCACATTCTTCGCGCATATACGGCGGATAGGCGTCTGTCGCTTGGACGCTCTGCCGCCGATATGGGATTGTGGGATACAGAAAAGCGCAAGGCCGGCTTTTCCTGCTGTCTGCATTCTTTCGCAAAGGGGATTTTTTTATGTCACGGATACAGGTAGAGCATCTGACGTTTTCCTATCCTTCGGGCTGGGATACGATTTTCGACGACGTGAGCTTTCAGATCGATACGGACTGGAGGCTCGGCTTTGTCGGGCGGAACGGCAAGGGCAAAACGACGTTTCTCCGGCTGCTGATGGGCGAATACGAGTATCGGGGGAAGATTCTTTCCTCCGTGCCGTTCGATTATTTTCCGTATGCCGTCGCGGACCCGGGCCGGCCGACGGCGGAGGTCCTGCAAAGCGTCTGCCCGCAGGCCGCGGCGTGGGAGCTGCTGCGCGAGCTGTCCTGTCTGGAGGTGCGCGCGGACGTGCTGCAAAGGCCGTTTGAAACGCTCTCCAACGGCGAACGGACAAAGGCGCTGCTGGCCGCGCTTTTCCTCAACGAAGGCCGTTTTCTGCTCATCGACGAGCCGACCAACCATCTTGACGCCAAGGCGCGGGCGGTGACGGCGGCGTATTTGCAGCGGAAAAAGGGCTTTATTCTCGTTTCGCACGACCGCCGCTTTTTGGACACCTGCGTCGACCATATCCTGTCGCTCAACCGCGCCGACATCGAGGTGCAGAGCGGCAACTTTACGTCGTGGATGGAAAATTTTGAGAACCGGCAGGCGTCGGAGCTGGCGCAGAACGAGCGCCTGCAAAGCGATATTAAGCGCCTAAAGCAGGCCGCCGCGCGCACCGCCGTCTGGTCCGACCGCGTGGAGGCGTCCAAGGCCGGCAGCGCGGATAAGGGCTACGTCGGCCACAAGGCCGCCAAGATGATGAAGCGCTCCAAATCCATCGAGGCGCGGCAGCAGAAGGCCGTCGAGGAAAAGTCCGGCCTGCTTAAGAATATCGAGCGGGCCGAGCCGCTCAAGCTCTCGCCGCTGCGCTATCACAGCGAACGGCTGGCCGCCTTCGACGAGGTCGCCGTCTCCTACGACGGCGTCCCGGTCTGCGGGCCGCTGTCGTTTGAAATCCGGCAGGGCGACCGCATCGCGCTGGCGGGGAAAAACGGCAGCGGCAAGAGCAGCCTGCTCAAACTGCTGACCGGCGCGCCGGTTCCGCATTCCGGAACGGTCTCGGTCGGGAGCGGGCTGGTGATTTCCTATGTGCCGCAGGACGCGTCCCACTTGCAGGGGCTTTTGTCCGATTACGCGCGGGAACACCGGCTCGACGAAAGTCTGTTCAAGGCGATTTTGCGGAAGCTGGATTTCGAGCGCGTGATGTTTGAAAAGGACATCCGCGACTTTTCGGGCGGCCAGAAGAAAAAGGTTCTCCTTGCCGGAAGCCTCTGCGAGCGGGCGCACTTGTATATCTGGGACGAACCGCTCAACTACATCGACGTGTATTCCCGTATGCAGCTCGAAAATCTCATCCGCGCGTTCGGCCCGACGATGCTTTTCGTCGAGCATGACGCCGCCTTTCTGGAGGCGACGGCGACCAAAACCGTGCGGCTGTAAGCTGTGCGGGGATGGGGCTTTCCCGTTTTGCGGTTTTTGAGAGAAAGCGGCGGCGCCCCCAATAGTAATGACCTTCCGCGCCAAGTAAACGGGAAATAAGAAAGCTCTATGGAAATGGGCAAACCATTTGCATAGAGCTTTTCTTATGCTTATTCACATCTTTCAGCGTCCGCAGGATATGCAGCCGCAGACGAAGGAAAGCGAGCCGGCGGGCTTGGTGGTTACTCCACGGCAAGCCGTCAGGCAGAACGGTACTATGCGAAGCGGGAATCCCTATGAGAAAAAGCGGTGAGAAACCGTATTTGGAGGGGATTGCGTCGGCTCCATCCACAGGACCTCACAGCATAAACGGTGGAAGCGGCAATCGGGCCGCGCTTCAAACCGCCGCGCGGCCGTTCCTCATTTTGCTGAAAAAGGTTCGGAAGGGCCCCAAACAAAGCAAAGCCGGCGTATTACATCACGCCGGTTTTTGCATGGACTCTCATTGCTTCCTTGGTGGGGTGTTTCCAAAGCGGCGCTGTTCCTGTGCTTTTGCAGAAGTGGCCTCCGCATTCGCGTTGGCGGAGCGCTCGTCGCTCAGGGGTGGGCGTGCCGGTTTGCACGGCGGCCGGCTTTTTTTCGGAAAGCGGCGGTATTCGTCCCGCGCCGTTTTCCGCTTTTCGTTTTTGTTTTGGGTTCCCCGCGCTTTGTTTCTTGGCCGGTTTCGGGTGTGCGGCGCGCCGCATGTTACGGTGCGTCTCGGGAAAGGGATAAAAAATAGGAAAAAGGGCTTGACAACGTAACAATGTTATGCTATGATAGATTCGCAACGTAACAGTGTTACGTTCAGAAGGGGGCAGACACAACCGTGGCGGCTGCGGAGGAAAAACTGATTGCGAAAAAGGAGCTGCTGTCGCGCTACGGCATCTCCTACGGGGCGCTGTACCGATGGAAGCGGAAGGGACTGATCCCGGAGGAGTGGTTCATCCGCCGTTCGACGGTGACGGGACAGGAGACCTTTTTCCGGGAATCGCAGATCTGTGCGCGCGTAGAGGAAATTCTGGCGCTCAAAGACGGAAGCTCGCTGGACGAGCTGGCGGCGCGGTATAAGGAGAAAAGCGCAGCCGACGGGCTGGCGCTGCGGGTGTCGACGTCGTTCGGCAGCCGGCTGTACCGGGCCGAAGACGGGCTGACGATTATCGCCGTCCGGCCGGACGGAAGCGAAACGGACATCACGGCGGCGGTCCTGCGGACGGCGGGCGCCGGCGGGCAGGAGAAGGAAGGAGATTCGTAATGGAAAACATCAGCATTGCAGGCAGCGGCAAAATCAGCGGCGGGGAGTACGCCGCGGTCACAATCAGCGGCTCGGGACGGGTGACGGGCAATCTCCGCTGCACCGAAATGCGCTGCGCCGGCTCGGCGCATACCGAGGGGGACGTGGCGTGCGCGGGCGTCGTGAAGTGTGCCGGCTCGTTCCGGTGCGGCGGGAATATGCAGGCCGGCGAGCTGCACACCTCGGGGAGCTGCTCGCTCGGCGGCGACGTCCGCGCGGATGTGCTCAAGACGGCGGGCAGCGTTTCCGTATCCGGCCGCGTGCAGGCGGGACAGCTTTCGGGCGCGGGCAGCTTTGTCGCCGACGGGGACGTCGAGGGCGACGACGTCAGCCTTGCCGGCAGTATCCGTATAGGCGGCCTGCTCAACGCCGAGCGGCTTTGCATCCGGCTGGACGGCAACAGCCGCGTCGGCAGCATCGGCGGCGGGGAAATCCGCGTCGAGCGCGGCAGGGAGGGCGGCGGTTTTCTCGGCCTGTTTCGGAAAAACGGCTCGGGTATGCTGTCGGTCTCCACGATTGAAGGCGATAAGGTCACTCTGGAGAACACCGAGGCCGAAACCGTCCGCGGACGCGAGGTCGTCATCTCCTCGGGCTGCAAAATCGGCTGTGTGGAATACACCGTTTCGCTGCGGGTCGAGGGGGACGGACAGGTGGCCGAGCGGCGGCAGGTCTGAGCCGCCGGCCCGAAGTGGCGCGGCGCTTGGGGAAATCATATCTTTTGTTTGTGAAATTCCGAAAAACGGCGGCGCCCCTTGCAAAGCGCCGCCGTTTCTGCTATAATGCGGGCAGAACGATACGGGCGCGGCGGCCCCGCAGCCCCGAAGCAGGCCGCGCCCTTTTGACGGCGGCGTATTCAGACCGAAATCGAAAAAGGAGTTTGGCAGTTATGAACGGCATACCGCGTCCCGAGCATCCGCGTCCGCGCTTCTTCCGCAAAAGCTGGGAGAACCTCAACGGCGTATGGGAATACGCATTCGATTTTTCGCTTTCCGGCAGGGAAAAGGGCTGGAATGCGCGCACCTCGCTCGACGGGACGATCACGGTGCCCTTCTGCCCGGAAAGCGCGCGTTCGGGCGTCGGCTTCACCGACTTCCTACCCGCCGTCTGGCTGCTGCGCCGCTTCGACGTCCCCGCCGAACGGCTGGCGGGCGACGTCCTGCTGCATTTCGGCGCGGTGGACTACGAAGCCGAGGTGTTCGTCAACGGCGCGTTCGCCGGCCGGCATACCGGCGGCTACACCCCGTTTGCACTGGACGTCACGGCGCTGCTGCGCGCCGGGGAGAACATCCTTGTCGTGTATGCGCGGGACGACGTCCGCAGCGGCCTCCAGCCGTCGGGCAAGCAGTCGGCGGCGCTGGCGTCCGAGGGCTGCTACTACACCCGCACCACCGGCGTCTGGCAGACCGTCTGGCTGGAATTTGTGCCGAAGCAGCGTCTCTCCGACTGGCAGGCTTCGCCCGACGCGCGCAATGGCAAGCTGGATTTCGCCGCCTTCTTCCACGGGGACACGGACGGCTGCGCGCTGCGCGTTCGGGCGTCTTTGGGCGGCAAGCCCGCCGGAGAGACGCTGCTGCGGCTCGGCGGCGCGGCGGTGCGCGGCTCGCTGGCGGTGCAGCCCGTGCGGCTGTGGAGCGTAGAGTCGCCCGCGCTGTACGATTTGGAGCTGACGCTGGAACGCGGCGGGACGGTTCTCGACCGCGTGGAGAGCTATTTCGGCCTGCGCAGTGTGGAGCTGCGCGAGGGCTGTCTGTTCCTCAACGGGACGCCGGTGTTCCAGCGGCTTGTGCTGGACCAGGGCTTCTATCCGGACGGGGTTTACACCGCGCCGGACGACGAGGCCATCCGGCGGGACATCCTGCTCTCCAAGTTGCTCGGCTTCAACGGCGCGCGGATGCACGAGAAGGTGTTCGAGGAACGCTATCTGTACTGGGCCGACCGTCTGGGCTATCTCGTCTGGGGCGAATTCCCGAACTGGGGGCTGGACATCACAACTCCGGCGGGGCTGGAAATCTTTCTGCCGCAATGGGCGGAGGCGATGCGCCGCGACTTCGGCAGCCCCGCGCTCATCGGCTGGTGTCCCTTCAACGAGACGTGGGACTTCGGCGGCGTCCGGCAGGACGACGGGGTGCTGTCCGAGGTGTACCGCTATACCAAGACGGCCGATCCGCTGCGTCCCTGCATCGACACCAGCGGCAACTATCACGTCGTGACGGACATTTTCGATATACACGACTACGAGCAGGACCCCAAAGCCTTCGCGGCGCATTACGCGGGCGGGCCGCACGTCACCTTCGGCGACCGCCAGCGCTACGGCGGCGAGCCGTATATGGTCAGCGAGTACGGCGGCGCGCGCTGGGACCCGTCCGGCAGCGCGGGCTGGGGCTACGGCAGCGACCCGCGCAGCGAGGACGAGTTCGCCGCGCGCTACGAGGCGCTCACGCGCACGCTGATGCAGACGCCCTGCTGCTGCGGCTTTTGCTACACGCAGCTTTACGACGTCGAGCAGGAGCGCAACGGGCTGTTCACCTATGCGCGCAAAGCCAAGTTCTCGCAGAAGGTCTACGACCGCATCCGAAACGTCAATACGGAAACCGCGGCGATCGAAAAGCGCCTGCTCTGAGACGGAAAAAGCCGTGCGGACACATTCCGCACGGCTTTTGCCTATGGCGCCGTTCAGCTTTCCGCGCCGTAAGCCTCCAGCTCCGCGACGCTGATGAAATGCGCGTCGCCGCCCGCGTGTCCGAGCAGCCGCACGCCCCTGCATCGGATCGGCGCAAAGGCAAACGTGTAGCTCTCAAAATGCGCGCCGAACGCATCCGCCGCGTCTCCGACAGGGTAAGCGGGGGAAACGGCCGCGTCGACCCTCTGCCACACAAACGCATCGCCGTCGGCGACGAGCACCTGCACCTCCGGGCTTCCGCCGGCAAAATAGCCGCCGTTGTCGAAGTGCATGCCCTCCGTGAACACGAGCGTATCAAGCGTGCAGTCCTCCCGAAACACATATCCGACGTATTCGTCGTGCGGCAGCGGATTGTTCAGATAAGTATCGTACTGCTGTTCGGGCGCCCAGATGCCGGTCTGCGGCTTGATCCCGTCCCGTATGCTTTCCGGGTCGCGGCTGCCCGAGCCGTCCGGCGCCGTGACGCTGCATAGAGGGTAGCCGGCGGGTGCCAGATTGCGGTATTCGCCTCTGTTTTCGGCCGCAGCGGGAAAATCCCTGTCTGTTTGCACCTCGACCGTTTTTTCAAAAACGCCGCCGTTGTTGTTCGTCACGGTCAACGCGATGGTATACAGGCCCGCCTTTTCGTATTTGTAGGAACTTAAGGCATCGTAAAACACCGCACCGTCGCCCATATCCAGACGGATGCTGCGGACGCCGGATTTGTCCACCGCGTTCATACGGAGCGCAACGCTCCCGTCCGCACGGACGGCCGCTTGAAATTCCACCGCGGGCATATCCGGCCACTGCTCGAAGGGCACGGCCGCGATTTCCCGCACAGCGATGCGGTAGCCGTCTTCTTCCGCGACGGCGTATTCGGACAGGGAATCGTTCATCAGCTTATAGCAGGCGTCGACCGTCTGCCGGAAGGACAGCGTCGTCGCGGAAAAGCGCGTACCGTCCTCGTCCAAATTCCGGACGCAGGACGCGGGAATGCCGTCAAAGCCGTAATAGGTGCCCAAAATACCGCCCACGCTCGAAGGATTGCAGTCGCTGTCCTGCCCGCACTGCATAGCGATGACCATAGAGTCGATGAAATCCCCCTCGCCGTAGAGAAGCCCGATCAGAATATAGGCCGCGTTGAGCTTGGCGTCGATATTCGCCGGCCCGTAGCCGTACCACGGACATCTGTCGTCATCGCCCCACTTCGTCTGGATTTCCTGCCAGCATTCCCGCCAGCTCAAGCCCTGCCGATAACAGCCGAGGACGTCGTTGAGTATCGTTTTGAATTTGGTGCCGTCGGGAATCGCGCCGCATCCGGCGGCGATAATTTCGTCGATGCCGGACGCCGTATAGGCCGCCGCGTTCAGAGCCGCGACAAAAACGCCGCCGTATACGCCGTCGCCGTAATTGGTGATGTGCCCCAGCTCGAAGGCGCGCGCCGCCGCTTTGTCCGGCGCGCCCGGGTAAAGCTGACCGACGAAATCGGCGTTGATCTGCCAGTCCAGATCGTCGCAGTGCAGGTTGTACAGATAGCTGCCCGAATCCGGCGCCTCTATACCGTTTTGCAGGTTTTCCCGCCCGATTTTGTTCGCATGGTCGAGCGGATAGGCGGAATCCTTAAAGGCGTCCGCCATCTGCTTCAACGTGCTGTTGTATCCGGTTTTGCGCATTTGCTCGACGTATGTGATTTCTACATATAAATCGTCCTGCCAGAACGCGTCGTTGATGTTCAGCGCCGAAAAGTCCTCGACTTGATCGTCGGGCATCATCGTACCCTGATACCAGAATTCCTGCTTGGCGCCGAGCACGACGCCGGCCATCTGACCCGCCCATGCGCCCTTCAGCTTGTCATAAAGCGCATCCCTCGTCAAGAAGCGCGTCTCCGGCGCGCCGATTTCGGAAAGCGCCGGCGCAACCGTGCTTTCCGAGACGTGTTCCGTCGGCGCCGTACAGGCGCCCAGCAGGAGGCAGAAGAGCGGCAAAAGGGCAAAAATCCGCTTTTTCATTTTCATCATCCGTCCTTTCTTTCCATACGCAGAAAGCAGCAAGGCCATACCGCCGCAATCGGCGGTATGGCCTTTTGTTTCCCGTTATTCGACCGTCACCCAGTGGCGGATGCCGCCGTTGGAGTTGCCGAGGATGAGGTAATCGACCGAGATGCGCTCGACTTGTCCGGGCGCGACCTCCAGCGTGCAGACGAGCGCGCGCTCGTCCACCTGCTCCCAGTAGGGGCGTCCGTTCAGGACGTACCAGAAATGCCCGTCCTTTTCGGTCAGCAGCGAGCGGTCGGCGTAGGGCGGAATATGCTCCTTTTCGTACACATACGGGTGGCACTTGAGCATCGCGTCCAGAACATTCCCCGCCTCGTCGCGCACGGCGACCGCGAGCGCGCCCGAGACGGCGCCCTTTTTGTAGATGCGGAAGCGGCGCGTTTTCGTCCCGGCGTTGATGAAGGTGAAGGCGTCGGTGTACTGCACCATCCAGTTGCCGGTGTTCGCGGGACTGCCGCTGCCGTCGGCGTGTTCGTTGTCGATGCAGACAGGCTTTCCGTCCGGCGTGACGCAGGCGAAGACCATCATATCGTCGCCGATGGCCTCATGGCTGGTGTTGGGGTTGAGCGCGGACAGCCAGCTTTCGCCGCCGAACGTATAGGACTGCGGCGCATAGGCGGCGTAAGGCGCGCTCTTGCTCTGCCAGTCGGGATCGCGGCGGTTGGTGCAGCGCACCGGCATAGCGCCCTGCGTCGCGTCGCCGACGGCCCAGACGATTTCGGTCTCGAGCAGGCCGGCGTGGCCGTGGTCAACGCCCTTGTACTGCGCGGCGTAGTTTTTGCCGTTCCGCGTCACGATATAGCCCTGCTCGGGCGGTGCGGCCTGCACCTGCGCGGGGTCGTCGTAGCAGTAGAACGTGCAGGTCGGGTCGCCGCCCTCCAGCTCGAACAGCATCGCGCCGTTGCAGCATTTGCCCGCGCCGACCGGACGGTCGGCCGTGCCGCCGATGTCGGTGTGCGCGTAGGCGTCCGCCGTCGTGCCGCCGAACAGATAGATGTATTCGCCGGGCGGGACGGTGACCTGCTGCGCCTCATAGCGGCGCGGCGTGTAGGCGACGTAGTCGCAGCCGACGTAAACGGGGTTGACCGAGCCGTCGGGCAGGAAATACTCGGCGGGCAGCCGGAATTCGAGGTTGAAATAGTCGCTCCACGAGCGCTGGCCGAGCCATTCGCCGTCGTTCTGGTAGCCGATGTTGTACACCGTCGCCGTGACCGGCGTGTCGCCGGCGTTGTAAAGCTGATAGCCCAGCCAGAAGGGCTTGCCCGTATAGTTGGAATGCTCAAAGGTGAACATATACCGCCCCCGCATATGCTCGCTGCGCAGCAGCGCGGCGCCGACGTCCTCCGGCGCGAGCATCTCGGGGTTGTTGCTGTAAATGTAGCTGCCGCCGGCCCGCTTTGTGCAGACGATGTCATTGACGCAGACCGGCGCGCCGTCCGCGCCTATGGGGAATATGCGCGGCTCGGACGAAAAGCGGTTGTCAAACGGAAATCCCGTGTCCCCGTGTCTCTGCTGCGGCTCGGGACGGTATTCGAGCGCCCGCGCGCCGTTCTGCTCGATGTAGCGAATCATGCTCTGTACCTGCTTTCTTAATTATTTATAATAGTACCATCTCGAACCGAGCTTCACCGCATAGTCCGTGCGCGTGACAAGCTGCGTACCGTCGGCGTAGATGGTCAGCTTCAGCCTCGCGAACGCCGCGACGTCCGACGCGTCCGCGACGGACGCGTACTCGGCGCGCAGCGTCTCGTATTCCTCGCTGCCCGGCTCAATCGTTTCCGTGCCGGAGAAGCGAACCTCAATCTCCTTCCCGCTGTACACGCTCTGCTGCTGCGCGTAGATGTCCTTCAGGTAGCGCTTCAGTTCGCCGGCGCTTTCGGGCGTGCGGCTGCGGTAAAGGACGTAACGGTTGTAGTCGCTCGAATAGCGCACCATGCCGTCCGCGTCGTAGAGCATACACGCTTCCTCGTAATGCTGCACGGCCAGCTCGGGGCTTGACGCGCCCGGACGCAGCAGCGTCAGCAGCACAAGCGCGGCGGCCGCGCCCAGCAGCAGGACGGAGAGCGCCAGAACGACGACGCTTTTCTTTTTTGCTTTGATCATAATGGCTGTTTCCTTTCCCCCGTTCGGGGTTCCTTGCGTTATTCTATCATAGCGTTTGTGAAAAGTCAACCATGACCATGCAAATCTCGGGCGGCCTTTTGTGCGGGTTTCTTTTCTTTTAACAATTCCGTTATTGCTTTTCCGAGAATGGTTAAGTATAATAACTATTAACCTATTGAACTAATCGGAAGGGAGGTTTTTCCCATCGACGATCAGGAGCTGGCAAAAGAATTCATGGAGACGCTGCACAGCTTTGTCAAGGCGTCGCGCATGCCGCCGCCGAGCGGAGGGGCGCGGATGCCGGAGATGCTTGTCGTCGGCCAGATGATGGAGTATTTCGAGCGTCATCCGGATAAAAACGCTATGGCGACCGGCGAGCTGAGCCGTCAGCTCGGGTTCACGAAGCCGATGCTGACGCATATACTGGACCGGCTGGAGCAGAACGGGGTGATTCTGCGCACGCAGTCGCAGACCGACCGGCGGGTCACGCTGCTATCGTTCTCGGAATCGGGCGTTCGTTCGTTTATGAAGAACCGCGAGCTGACGCTGGCGCGCATCCGCCGGATCATCGAGCGCTTCGGCTATGAGGACGCGCGCACGCTGCTTTCGCTGCTGCGCCGTCTGACGCTGATCTATGAATCGGAGACACAGGCGGACAAGTGACGCGTCCCCGTCCTGCGCAAAGTCCGCGCGGCTGAAAACGATTTCCCTTTGCTTTCTTTCGCGCCGTCTGCGAATCCGGCGGCGGACGCAGAACCCGAAGGGCGCGCAGAAACGGCGGCTTATGGATTCGCCGGAGCTGCGGCTTTGGTCGGGAATGGCCATTCCATTTGCTGCGAATCAAGATTCAAAAATCCGAAGAAAGGATATGTTATGAAAAAAATCCTCCAATGCCTCAAGAAGCTCACGCTGCCCATCCTGCTGGCGGTGGTCCTGCTGGCGGTGCAGGCGCAGTGTGATCTGGCGCTGCCGGATTATATGTCCGACATCGTAAACGTGGGCATCCAGCAGGGCGGCATCGAAAATGCCACGCCGGAAAAAATACGCGAGCGCGAGATGGAATACCTCCTCATGTTCACCGATGCGGACGAGGACATCCTGAGCGCCTATACGCTCGCCGACGGCGTCTATACCCTCAACGACAAATCGCACAAAAACAAGGAAGCGCTCAGCGAGTGCTTCACGATGCCGATGGTCTGCGTTTCGATGCTGCGCGCCGGCGGCGACGAAATGAAGGCGATGCTGACGGCCGCGCTGCCCGAGGGCAGCTACGACCCGTCGGCCGAAGCGGCGGAAATCCTGTACAGCCTGCCCGAGCAGCTTCGCGAGCCGATGACCGCCGGTCTGCGCGAGCAGTTCAGCGAATACCTGACGCTGGGCACGATGGTCGACCAGATGGCCGTTGAGTACGTCAAGAACGAGTACGAGGCCGTCGGAATGGATCTGGACAGCATCCAGATGCGCTACATTATGACCGCAGGTCTGAAAATGCTGGGCTTTTCGCTGCTGATTGTGGCGGCGGCAATCCTGATTTCGCTGTTCGCGTCGCGCGTGGCCGCCAAATTCGGCGAAAACCTGCGTTTGGCGGTGTTCCGGCAGGTTGTCTCCTTCTCGGGAAGCGAATTCAACACGTTTTCCACCGCCTCGCTGATCACGCGCTGCACCAACGACATCCAGCAGATCCAAATGCTGGTCGTGATGCTGCTGCGCATGGTGCTGTACGCGCCGATTCTGGGCATCGGCGCCCTGCTGAAAATCGGCGGGTCGGGGATGATGTGGGTCATCGGACTGGCGGTCCTGTGTATCGTGTGCATCATTATTTTCCTGCTGATCTTTGCGATGCCGAAGTTCAATAAGCTGCAGAAAATGATCGATAAAATCAACCTCGTCTCCCGCGAAATCCTCACCGGCATTCCCGTCATCCGCGCCTTTTCGCGCGAGCGTCACGAGGAAAAACGGTTTGACAAGGCCAATGTCGAGCTGACAAAGACCAACCTGTTCGTCAACCGCACGATGACGCTGATGATGCCGCTGATGACGTTCATCATGAACGGCGTTTCGCTGCTGATCATCTGGGTCGGCGCGGATTTGATCGACGGCGGCACGATGCAGGTCGGCGACCTGATGGCCTTCATCCAGTATTCGATGATGATTATTATGTCCTTCCTGATGCTGTCGATGACCTCGATTATGCTGCCCCGCGCGTGGGTCGCCGCAAAGCGCGTCGCCGCGGTGCTGAACACCGAGAATTCGATCCGCGAGGTCGAAACCGGCAAGCCGTTTGACGAGACGAAGAAGGGCACCGTCGAGTTCCGCGACGTCTCCTTCCGGTATCCGAACGCGGAGGAAAACGTCATCGAGCATATCAGCTTCACCGCCGGACGCGGCGAGACGACGGCCTTCATCGGCGCGACGGGCGCAGGGAAGTCAACGCTGATCAACCTCATCCCGCGCTTTTACGACGTCACCGAGGGCCAGATTCTCGTCGACGGCGTGGACGTGCGCGAGGTGAAGCTCGCCGACCTGCGCGACCGCATCGGACTGGTCCCGCAGAAGGGCGTGCTGTTCTCGGGCACGATTGAATCGAACATCGCCTATGCCGGCAACGTGACCGACGGCGATACCGTCCGCTGGGCGGCGAAAATCGCGCAGGCGGACACCTTCATCGGCGAAAAGCCGGACGGCTACGACAGCGAAATCGCGCAGGGCGGCACGAACGTGTCCGGCGGACAGCGGCAGCGGCTGGCCATCGCGCGGGCCATCGCCAAGCGGCCGGAAATCTATATATTTGACGACTCCTTCTCCGCGCTCGACTACGCGACCGACCAGAAGCTCCGCGAGGCGCTGCGCGAGGTCTCGGCCGAAAGCACGGTGCTGATCGTGGCGCAGCGCATTTCGACCGTGCTCAACGCGGACAGGATCATCGTGCTGGACGGCGGCCGCGTCGCCGGCATGGGCACACATAAGGAATTGATGGAAAGCTGCGAGGAATACCGGCAGATTGCGCTGTCGCAGCTTTCGGCAGAGGAGGCGGGAAGATGAGCGCACCGAGAAGACGGCCCGGCCCCGGCGGTCCGGGCGGACCGATGATGGGCGAAAAGGCCAAGGATTTCAAGGGAACGGTCGGCAAGCTGCTGACCTATATGGGCGTGTATAAAATCGCGCTGCTTTTCGTGGCGATCTTCTCCATCGTCAGCACGATTCTCTCCATTCAGGGACCGAAGATTCTCGGCGGCGCGACCGACGAGCTGTTCAACGGCCTGATTGCAAAAATTCAGGGTACCGGCGGCATCGACTACGACGCGCTGGCCGATATCCTCATCAAGCTCGTGGTCATTTACGCCGTGAGCGCCATCCTGTCGCTGCTGATGGGCTTCATTATGACGCACATCACGCAGAAGATCACCTACCGTATGCGCAAGGAGCTTAACGAGAAGATCAACCGGCTGCCGATGCGCTTCTTCGACCGCCAGCAGCACGGCGAAGTCCTTTCGATCATCACCAACGACGTCGATACGCTGTCGATGAACCTCAACCAGAGCATCATCCAGCTCATCACCTCTATCACGACGATGATCGGCGTGCTGTGGATGATGTTCTCCATCGACTGGGTGCTGACCATCGTCGCGCTGCTGATTCTGCCGATCTCGGTGGTGTTCGTCTCGGTCGTGGTCAAGCGGAGCCAGAAGTACTTCCGCGCGCAGCAGGAGCACCTCGGCCACGTCAACGGCCACATCGAGGAGACCTTCGGCGGCATCAACGTGATCCAGGCCTTCAACAAGGAGGACGAGATCATCACGGTGTTTGAAAAGGAAAACCGCCTGCTTTGCGAAAGCGCCTGGAAAAGCCAGTTCCTCTCCGGCCTGATGCAGCCGATTATGCAGTTCATCGGCAATCTGGGCTATGTGGCCATCTCGATTCTGGGCGGCTATTTCGCCATCAGCGGCCGGATTACGGTCGGCAACATCCAGTCCTTCATCACCTATACGCGCAACTTCACCCAGCCGATTTCGCAGATCGCGCAGGTGTCGAATATGCTCCAGTCGATGGCCGCGGCTGCGGAACGCGTGTTCCGTATGCTCGACGAGGAGGAAGAGGAGCAGACCGCAGGCGTCCATGCGAGCCGCGAGGTCGTCCGCGACGGACAGACCGTGACCGAGCCGGTGCGCATCGAGGACGTCGAGGCCAGCGTGACGTTTGACCATGTGCGGTTCGGCTACACGGAGGATAAAATCATCATCAACGACTTCTCGGCCGACATCCGCAGCGGCAAGAAGATCGCCATCGTCGGTCCCACCGGCGCCGGCAAAACGACCATCGTCAAGCTGCTGATGCGCTTCTACGACCTCAACGGCGGCAGCATCTCCATCGGCGGCTATGACGCGGCGTCCTTCGACCGCAGCGAGCTGCGCGAGATGTTCGGCATGGTGCTTCAGGACACCTGGCTGTTCTCCGATACGATTATGGAAAACATCCGCTACGGCCGTCTGGACGCGACCGACGAGGAAGTCATAGAGGCGGCCAAGGCCGCGCGCGTCCACCGCTTCGTGCAGACGCTGCCCGAGGGCTACGGAATGGTGCTCAACGAGGACGCGACCAACGTCTCGCAGGGGCAGAAGCAGCTTTTGACCATCGCGCGCACCATCCTCGCCGATCCGAAGATTCTTATCCTCGACGAAGCGACCAGCTCGGTTGACACGCGCACCGAGGTTCAGATTCAGAAGGCGATGGACACCTTGATGCAGGGGCGCACCAGCTTCATCATCGCGCACCGCCTCTCCACCATCCGCGACGCCGACCTGATTCTGGTGATGCGCGACGGCGACATCGTCGAGCAGGGCACGCACGAGGAACTGCTCTCCTACGACAGCTTCTACTCCACGATGTACAATTCGCAGTTCAAATAGAGGAGAGAAACCGCTGTGAACAAGGTCAAAATCACCGTCCTCAAGACCACGCTCGACCGTGAGCTGGCCGCCGAATACGGCGTGCCGGGCCTGAAGGCCTGCCCGATGCTTCGCGAGGGCCAGATCTTTCTGGCTGATTACGCCAAGCCCGACGGTCTGTGCGACGAGGCGTGGAAGGCGATCTACCAGTATGTGTTCGCGCTCGCCCACCGCGCGCCGGAAGATGACAGCCTGTTTTATTACGGCGATTGGATTCGGAAGCCCGGCGTCGCTATTTGTAGCTGCAACGACGGCCTGCGGCCTGTGATTTTCAAGCTGGAGGTCACCGGCGAGGAAGCTCGCCCCGATTATACGCCCGTCCGCTGACGGACGGAAAGGCTCTAAAAGGCAAAGGAGGACGCACCCCTGTGTGCGCCCTCCTTTTTTATGGGCGGGGAACGCGCCGCCGGCGCGCGACGCGGGATTCCGTTCCCAGACGTATTGAAAACATTACGGCGTGCATGCTGAATACGGCGCTTTGCATTTTCAAGCATCTTGCCTTATGCGGAAATCGTAGAAACCCGCCATAGGGAAGTTGAATTGCACGGCCGAACAGCGGCGGATGATTCGTACTAAGCTGGGAGAATAGGTATCGCATCCCGCACCCTCTGCGGCGGCTTTGCCGCCGCAGCGCAGCTCAGTGGTGACGCAGACGCTGTCCGCGTCCTCGGTCAGCGTGATGCGCGCCGCGCTCGCGTCCTCGTCCGTGACGGGGCCGTAGACGGG
>ERZ827458.490-NODE-490-length-54074-cov-20.366316_pt1 | contig 54074 bp, 50 predicted proteins | sample MGYA00519706_ERZ827458 | MGnify/ENA primary metagenome ERZ827458 (study PRJEB31778, sample SAMEA3449309) | human gut metagenome | biome: human gut; feature: human-associated habitat; material: faeces | place: United Kingdom | collected 2010/2012 ...
AGGAGGTAAAACGCCAACTACTAAAATGAAGGAGGTAAAATCTATGGCGAAAAAACTTGGAATTATTGTTCTGCTGTGCTTTTCTTTATGTGTCGGTGGTGTCTCGGCTTTCGCTGATGAAGGCCATGCCGAGGCAGATACCCAAGCACTTATCGAAACGCAGTCCCCGGTGTCCTCCGTACTTTTCAGGCAAAGCGGAGCGGATATTCAGCAGAGCGTAGACGAGGGGAAAACATGGGAAAGCTATTCTCCCATCGAGGAAACCGAATATTTCACTTACGATGAGTTTTCCGCATGGCTTGAAACCGAAACGGAAAATATTCAGAAGTTGGTCGATGCCGGAGAATGGACAGAAGCAGAAGCGGCGGAAGCACTTGCGTGTTACGATGAAATCCTCACATCTATTTTAGAGGGAAAAATGGTAGGAAAAAGAGCTTCTTCAAGTGACGATCAACTGTTCTTTTCTATGCCCAGTAACACACGACCTGAGCAGTACCAAACTTTCGTATTTGATGGGAGTACCTACAAGAGTATAGGCCCATTTGATACACAGGAAGAACTGTTCAATGCCCTTAAAGACTATACTGACGCAGAAGTTGAAGCGAGAACAATGACACAAGCAGAAGCATATCGGAGAATTTGAAAGTGTTTCCGAATATGTAGACGATGGACACACAGGAAGGGACGCCAACCGGGAAAATTTCCAGCGGCTCCTTTCCGATGTAATGAGCGTTTTCCTATCTTATCTATTGTTACTTGTTCTGGTTTCTCCATTCCCGCGGAGAAACACCATAAATATTTTTAAAAGCACGGGAAAAATGAAGCTGATTTTCGTATCCGACAGCAGAGCCGACATCTGCAATGGATAAGGAAGTCAGCTTTAATAATTCCGTAGCCTTTACCATGCGGTAGTTCATAAGAAATTCCTGCGGGGAGCGGCCGATCGAGTTACGGAAGATTTTTCCGAAATAACTCCGGTTGATGCCGCATACCGCAGCGATATCTTCAATCGAAATAGCATTCTGAAAATTCTGTTCCATATAATTGATCGCTTCTTTTATATAATAGTCACTCATGCGCCCACTGGAGATCAGCGTTGCTGACTTTGCCGACTGTAGCAGATAATCCAAAAACAGATACAGATGCCCGATCAGATGGAAGGAGGATTCCTGCGGATGATTGACGATATAAAGCATTTCATCGGCAAGTTTTTCCCGTAATTCTTTGGAATGGGAATGATAAACGGGCGCGTCTTTGCACAAATCTGTGACACTTAAAGCCTCTTTTACACGTAAGCCGTCAAATTCGATCCACATATATTCCCATGGAAGCTGTTCATCGGCAATGTAAGTGTTGATCTGGCCGGGAAAAATCATAAACCCCTGTCCGCTTTTTACAGAATAGGTCCGTGTTTCTCCTTTGGAATTGTCTGCCATGAGTGTTCCGGTTCCGGAAAGAATGTAGTGAAACAGGTAGTGGTTGCGTGTTGCAGGCCCGAATGAATGGCCGGGATTACACTGTTCATATCCAAACTGATACATGCACAGATCGATAAAATTTTCATTTGGAAAAATATTAAAAATTGTATTGCTCATAAAATACTCCTTATATACCAAAATGCGACATCAATATCTATTATAGCATAAAATGTTGCATTTCGGCATAAAACTGAAAAAATGTGGATATTTAAGGACGCATAAAGGTATGTTATAATCAGATTATCAAAAAAGTAAACGGATATATTGCAAAAAGGAGAGAGGAATATGGCAAAAAGAAATATTTTCCGCAGTGTTGCGGCGGTGCTTGCACTGGGCATGTACATGGCGGGCCTTGCCGGATGCGGAAGTGAAAAAAGGGCAGACGGGAAAACAGAAATCGAAGTTGTTTCCTACAAACCAGAAGCAGTTAAGGCATTTGAAAAAATTGAAAAGCGGTTCAATGAAACACATGATGACATTCATTTGACGATTTCATCTCCAAATGAAGCAATGACCATTTTAAAGACACGTTTTATCCGGGAGGATTATCCGGATATCATTGCAATCGGAGGCGATATTAACTACTCCAATTTTTTAGATGCAGATCTGTTTGATGATATTTCCGATCTGGATGAAGTCCAGACGGTCAAGCAGGCATATCTGGATATGGATAAGGAACTGGAGTTTATTCCAAAGGATGGCACGTATGCACTTCCATATGTGGCAAACGCGGCAGGAATTTTATATAACAAAGATCTGTTTGAGGAAAATGGCTGGAAAGTTCCGACCACCTGGCAGGAATTTACCACACTGTGTGATGAAATAAAACAGAGCGGAACACTTCCGCTGTATCTGGGATTTAAAGATACCTGGACCTGTCTGGCTCCGTGGAATGCGCTGGCAGTCGGACTTACCGATTCGGATACCTGCAATCAGGTAAATATGGGAAATACCACATTTTCCGATTCGTATGGATCGGTAGCGGAAAAGATGCGTGCGCTTTTGGATTACGCCGAAAAAAATCCGTATGCATACGGTTATAACGATGCCTGTACAGCATTTGCACGCGGGGAATCTGCCATGTATCCGATCGGAAGCTATGCGATCCCGCAGATCAAATCGGTCAATCCGGATATGAATATCGGCTCTTTTACATTTCCTGCAAATGATGAGGAATCAGACAATGTATTAAATTCAGGAATTGATTTACAGTTTTCTGTGATGAAAGCATGCAAAAACAAAGAAGCAGCATATGAAGTTTTAAAATATCTGTATGACGATGAAACCATTCAGATTTATCTGGATGATCAGGGCGGAATTGCCTGCAAGGATGGGGATTTCGCAATTCCGGAAACACTCGAGGATATGCGTCCTTACATTGTAAACAACCGCATGGCAGATTATCAGGATCACCATTATCCGAGTGAGATGAGTGTGGATGCCATGATCCAGACGTTCCTGCTGGATACAAGCGATAATGCACAGGAAAAGTTTTTGAAAAAATTTGATTCCGACTGGAAACGCTACAACCGGGATCTGATTCGGAAAGTACAGGATTATCAGAAAGAACAGGGGGATGCACAATGAAAAAGAAAATGTCAAACAGGGACAAAACATTCTTGGCGGTTATCATACCGGTTGTAATCTTATTTTTTGCATTCAATACACTTCCAATGATCAAAGGTGTGATTTACAGTTTTACCAATTATAAAGGATACGGAACTTACGATTATGTCGGGTTCCGGAACTATGCAGATCTGTTTACGGATTCCCGAGTGGGAAAAAGCTATTTGTTTACGTTTAAGTATGCACTGGCAGGAACGATACTGGTAAATGTGCTAAGTCTGATCATGGCAGTTGGATTAAACAGTGCAATCCGTTTTAAAAGTGCACTGCGCGGTATTTATTTTGTACCGAATATTTTAGGCGGACTTGTCATCGGTTATATTTTCAGCTTTATTTTTACTTACATTCTCCCAACTATGGGAAATGTGTTCCACATTGGATTTTTGCAGAACAGTATTCTTGCAAGTGAAAAATATGCGTGGATCGGAGTGCTGATCGTCGGCGTATGGCAGGCAGTTGCCATGAATACCATCATCTATATTTCCGGTCTGCAGACTGTACCGGAGGAAGTCTACGAGGCGAGCATGCTTGACGGAGCCAGTAAATGGAAGCAGTTCTGGAAAGTAACATTTCCACTGGTGATGCCGTTTGTGACGATCAATCTGGTACTGAGCACAAAGAATTTCCTCATGGTATTCGACCAGATCATGTCATTGACCAAGGGAGGTCCGGCACAGAGCACCGAATCCATCTCTTACCTGATTTATAAAAATGGTATGGATGGCGGACAGTTTGGATTCCAGAGTGCAAATGCAGTCATTTTCTTTATTGTGATCGTGGCGATTTCACTTTTCCAGATGACAGTCATGAATAAGAAGGAGGAGCAGTTATGATGAAAGAAAAACAGAAAACAAACTGGGTACTTACGATTGTTCTGATTTTGGGGACGGTTACCGTATTTTTTCCGCTGTATATGGCAGTGATCATTGCGTTTAAGAAACCGAGTGAGATGACAAACGATGTGGCGGGTGCACTTTCTTTCCCAAAACAGTGGAGTTTTGAAAATTTCCGTCAGGCAATGGAAGTGACCGATTTCTGGCACTCTCTTGGAAACAGTTTACTGATCACTCTGGCAACGATCGTACTGGCAATTCTGATCCACTCGATTGCAGGCTACGTGATCGGACGCGGCATGGCAAGAAGAAAAAGTTTCCGATTTATCTATCTGTATATTGTCAGCGGAATGTTTGTTCCATTTTCCATCTTAATGATGCCTCTGGTAAAGCAGACGGCGCATATGGGACTTGGAAACCGTGCCGGTGTCATCGTGTTGTATCTGGTATTTTATATGCCAATGAATGTCCTGCTTTACAGTGGATATTTAAAAAATATTCCAGAAGCACTCGAAGAAGCAGCAGATATTGACGGGGCAAGCACCTGGACGACTTACTGGAAAGTGGTATTCCCGATGATGAAACCGATGCATGCGACGGTTGCGATCCTGACAGCCCTTGGAACCTGGAACGATGTTATGACACCACTTGTAATCATGTCTGGAACCGGACAGAATACGCTGCCGCTTGCACAGCTTAATTTCCAGACACAGTTTGGAACCAACTACAATCTGGCGTTTGCCTCCTATATTCTGGCACTGATCCCGATCCTGATCTTTTATGTGATCTGCCAGAAACAGATTTTAAATGGTGTGGCAAACGGTGCAGTCAAAGGATAAAGAATAAACGAGGTGACTTCTATGGCAATTATATACAATCCAAATAAAAAAATATTTACCCTGCATACGGCGCATACAACTTATCAGATGCAGATTGATCCACTGGGATATCTGCTGCATTTGTACTACGGAGAAAAAACAAACAGTTCCATGGACTATGTCCTAACCTATGCAGACCGCGGATTTTCCGGAAATCCTTATGCAGCCGGTATGGACCGCACCTATTCGCTGGATGCGCTGCCACAGGAGTATCCGTCCCTTGGCACCGGAGATTACCGCAATATTGCACTGAATATCAAAAATGAAAAAGGGGTGGAAAGTGCAGATCTGCTTTTTAAAAGCTATGAAATCCGAAACGGTAAATACCGGTTGCAGGGACTTCCGGCTGTCCTTGCAGACGAAAAGGAAGCGCAGACACTGGAAATTGTCCTTGCAGATGAAAACGCACAGGTTGAAGTGCAGCTGCTGTATGGCGTTCTGGAAGAAACTGATGTCATTACAAGAAGTGTCCGGATTAAAAATACAGGAACCGGGCAGATTACGATCGAAAAGGCAGCGGCAGCCTGTCTGGATTTCGTACAGGGAGATTTTGATGTCCTGCGGTTTTATGGAAAGCATGCCATGGAGCGCAATCTGGAGCGCACCCCGCTGGGACATGGAACGATTGCGTTTGGCAGCCGCAGGGGAACATCCAGCCATCAGTATAATCCGGCAGTGATTCTGGCAGAAAAAGGGACAACGGAGACCGCAGGCAGCTGCTATGGCATGCTGTTTGTATACAGTGGCAATTTCTCCTGTGAGGCGGAAAAAGACCAGTTCAACCAGACGCGCCTGCTTCTTGGATTAAATGAAGAACTGTTTTCCTACCCGCTCGCGGCTGGAGAAACCTTTACGGTGCCGGAAGTTATTTTATCTTATTCGGCAGAGGGATTGTCGGCATTGTCGCAGCAGTATCATAACTGCATCCGCAACCATGTGTGCCGCAGCAAATATGTCCATATGCAGCGTCCAGTACTGATCAACAGCTGGGAGGCAGCCTATTTTGATTTTACGGGAGATACGATCGTGGATCTGGCAAAAGAAGCCGCTTTTCTTGGAATTGATATGGTAGTGATGGATGACGGCTGGTTCGGAAAAAGAAATGACGACAATTCTTCTCTGGGGGACTGGCAAGTTAATGAAACGAAACTGGGAGGCAGCCTGGCAGAACTTATTACCCGTGTGCATGAGCAGGGTGTGAAATTTGGCATCTGGATTGAGCCGGAGATGATCAATGAAGACAGTGACCTGTACCGGGCGCATCCGGACTGGGCGATCCGGATTCAGGGGAAAAAGCCGGTGCGCTCGAGAAACCAGTTACTGCTTGATTTTTCCAGAAAAGAAGTGCGTGACTGTGTCTTTGACCAGATCTGTGCCGTGCTCGATCAGGGAAAAATTGACTATGTCAAGTGGGATATGAACCGCAGCATGGCAGATGTCTATGCCGGAAATCTTTCCCATGATTACGTCCTTGGTGTCTATGATTTTATGGAGCGTCTGTGCAGCCGGTATCCAGATCTTCTGCTGGAGGGATGCAGCGGTGGCGGCGGTAGATTTGACGCGGGAATACTTTATTATTCCCCACAGATCTGGTGCAGTGACAATACCGATGCGATCAACCGCACAAGAATCCAGTACGGAACTTCGTTTTTCTATCCGATTTCCGCGATGGGGGCGCACGTTTCAGCGGTGCCGAACCACCAGACCGGACGGGTGACAAGTTTCCACACCCGCGGAGTGACGGCGATGGCGGGAACCTTCGGTTACGAATTAAACCCAGCGCTTTTATCCGATGAGGAAAAGCAGCAGATCCGGGAGCAGATCAAAACGTATAAGAAGTACGAAACGCTCATTAACGAGGGAACCTACTGGCGGCTGTCTGATCCGTTTACAGATGAAATTGCGGCATGGATGTCGGTATCAGAGGAACAGGAACATGCACTGGTAAGTGTGGTGCGTCTTATGGCTGAGGCAAATCAGGCGACCGTTTATGTCCGCCTGCGTGGGTTAAAACCGGATGCTGTGTATCTGGAAGAACAAAGCGGCAGACAGTATTCCGGTGCGGCACTGATGCATGCGGGAATTCCACTTCCGCCGTTTACCAGGGAATATGAGGCGTATCAGTTTGCCTTTACCGAACTGAAAGAGGCGGGAAGATTATATGAAAAAGTGCAGAAATGGTGTGACGGGAATGCCGAAAACCGGGTGGTCATCAGCATTTACGGTGGCTCTGGTTCCGGAAAAACAACGCTTGCAACGGCATTGCAGCAGTATTTTTTAAATGACGGAACCGGATGTTATCTGCTCTCTGGCGATGATTATCCACACCGGATTCCAAAACGCAACGATGAAGAACGGATGCGTGTGTATAAAGAAGCCGGGGAAGACGGACTGCGTGGATATCTCGGGACAAAGAAAGAGATTGACTTCGACCGGATCAATGAAGTGCTTGCGGCATTTCATGAGGGAAAAGATTCGATCACATTGCGGCATATGGGACGGGAAGATGGCGAGATATCATCGGAAGAAACCGATTTTTCCGGAATATCCGTATTACTTCTGGAGTGGACACACGGAGGCAGTGACGATTTACATGGTGTGGATCTGCCCGTCTTTCTGGAAAGTTCCCCGGAGGAGACCAAGGAGCGGCGTATCCGCAGAAACCGCGATGAGAATGCCGCAAGCCCGTTTATCTGCCGCGTGGTAGAACTGGAACAGGAAAAACTTGAAGTGCAGCGCAAAAATGCAGGATTAATCGTGGGAAAGGACGGAAGTGTTTATGAACAGTAAACCGATGCTCAATGCATATCCAGACAGTCTTGGAGGAAATCTTGGGGATATCGTAACATTGCTGAAAACGGAGGCTTTACAGAATGTATTTTCTTCTTTTTACATTCTGCCGAGCCTGTACCATTCCGATCTCGACCGGGGATTTTCCGTGATCGACTATGACCTGAATGAGCAGCTTGCCGACCGGGAAGACCTTGACCAGTTAAAGAATATGGGAATCAATCTGAAACTCGATTTCATTTTAAACCATGCTTCCGCACAGTCCCCGCAGTTTCGGGATCTTGTGGAAAAAGGGGAGGCTTCTGCGTATCGCGATTTTTTTATTGATTGGAACCATTTCTGGGAAGGGCATGGAACCATGACGGAGGAAGGCTATATCCAGCCGGATGAAAGCTGCCTGAAGCAGATGTTTTTCCGCAAACCCGGGTTGCCGATCCTGATGGTGGAATTTCCGGATGGAAAAAAAGTGCCGTACTGGAATACCTTTTATCAGGAAGTGCATGGCAGACAGTATCTCGGACAGATGGATGTAAACATCCAGTCACCAAAAGTGTGGGAGTTTTATCGTGAAACACTGGAAAAAATAGCCTCTTACGGCGCGGCGATTGTGCGGCTGGATGCCTTTGCCTATGCTCCGAAAGCACCTGGAAAGAAAAACTTTCTCAATGATCCGGAAACGTGGGAACTTTTACAGAAGATCCATGCGCTGGCAGAACCTTTGGGACTTACGCTTTTGCCGGAGATCCACGCAGCGTATGATGAAAAAATATATGAGACACTTGCAGAAAAAGGCTATGCAACCTATGACTTTTTCCTGCCGGGACTGGTCATTGATGCGATTGAGAACCGGCGGGGAACGTACCTTGCGGCATGGGCGAAGGAGATTGTGGAAAAGAAGATCTCCACGGTCAACATGCTCGGCTGTCACGATGGCATCCCGCTTCTGGATTTAAAGGGGCTGCTTCCGGAAGAGGAAATCCAGTCGTTAATTGAACGGATCGTATCCCGCGGAGGCATGGTCAAAAATTTACATGGCCAAAAGAATCTGTATTATCAGGTAAATGCCACATATTACAGTGCATTGGGTGCATCGGACGAAAAAATGCTTCTGGCGCGTGCTATACAGATGTTTATGCCGGGCAAACCGCAGGTCTGGTATCTGGATTTGTTTGCTGGAAAAAATGACCATGAAGCGGTGCAGCGCGCGGGAGAATCCGGACATAAGGAAATCAACCGGACAAATCTTTCCACTGATCAGATCACGGAAGGGTTGAAAAAAGATGTGGTTCAAAAACAGCTTGCGTTAATCCGCATGCGAAATACCCATAAGGCATTTTCGGAAGGCGCAGAGGTAGCAATCTCCGGAGGGGAGAGGTCTCTGGAAATCCGCTGGGAATATAATAGTGCATTTGCAACATTATATGTAAATTTTGAATCAGGAACATATACAATAGTAGAAAGCAGATAGTTAAGTTAAGCTGTCAATTGTACATGAAACCTAAACTTTATAATGGAAATAATCATAGATGAAACAAGCCACATAGGGATAATGCTCGGTGGCTTGTTTTGAAAATCTAAGAAGAGACCCTCCTTGATATTATTTAGTTGAACGCATGATATATTCTCTAGGGGATATTCCAAAATATTCTTTGAAACGTCTGGTAAAATAAAATGGTTCTGAGATTCCAACTTCTGTTGCTACTTCCTGAATGTAAAGTCCAGAGTTTTCTTTTAATAGTTTAGCAGCCTTTTCCATTCGTATCATATTTAGGTAATTAAATATACTATCACCATATTCTTTTTTAAAGAGCCGACATAGATAACTTTTATTCAGATTTGCTTCTTCTGAAATTTGATCAAGTGTAATATGTTCTTTATAATGAATATTTATATAACGCATTATTAATTGTATTTCTTTTTTATAGTTTTCAAAATCTTTTTCATCACTTTCTAGGAAAAGAAGGAGGGCATCACATATAGTTACTTTTAAGTCATTATAGTTTTCAGAATAGAGTATTTTTTTTTGAAAACTATGTATTTGTGTATGCAGCTTTCCAGATTTTCCAGAAAGAGCTACTCCTTCAAAAATATGTTTACAGGTCATTTTTAAATATAATGGTTCAAGAGGAAGGGCAGCCCATTTGGTTAAACAATTTCTGACGTAGCTAAATAATTCTTCTCGTATACCTTTTTTAATATAATCCAATGTGTTATCAACTATATTTTGTATTTCTTCATCGGATATATCAATAACAAAATTGACATCTTCTGTATAAATGACTGTACAATTATTTTCATAAAAAGCTATTCCTCGTGCATTTACACTAGCAAAATAAGCTTTTCGACATTCATCAGCATCAATTACAGGGGATGAGAAACATGAGATTGGCAATGTTCCAAAATAAGTTGCTATCTGTCTGTTAAGTATCTTTAATTTAGTTGCCATACTTGATACTAAGGAATCACTACTTGGAATTAGAAAAACTAATTCGTTGTGGTGAGTCATGAGGCTGATAGAAGGCAATGCTAAGGAAAGAGTTTCTGTCAGTAAAGTCTGTATGTTGGGAGCAACCGATATTAGTTTTTCGCGGCTTATATCTTCGTGAAAAAATAATGTAAGTACAATATAAGGAGCTGAAAATAAATCATAGTAGTTAGTAGTTTGTTGGAACTCTTCTGATGTAATAGTATCATCAATAAGAAAATTTCTAAGCTCATTTTTGAAAATTTGAATAGTTTTTTCTTTAAGTTGTCTTTTTTGCAGAAGAGCAGCTTCACGGTTTTTTTGTATGTTTTGAATATTTCCTGCGACCTTATCAAGATGTTCAAGAATACTTTCAGCAGAAATATTAGCTTTTAATATATAATCCGTTGCACCTGCAGTTAAGGCTTCGCGCACTAGTTCAAAATCAGAATAATTACTAAGTACAATAATAGGAATTTCAGAATTAATTTGTTTGAGTGAACGAATAAGCGCTATTCCATCCATAACTGCCATTTTTAAGTCGGTGATAATAATATCTACATTATTTTCTTCAATGTACTTAAGTGCTTCCTTACCGTTTCCCGCTGTACCGCATATAGAATATGATGTTTTGGTCCAATCAGTTAATTGACGAAAACCTATTTTTATGGCTGGTTCGTCATCTACAAGTAAAATATTTAGGTTCATTTTAGTTTTCCTCTTTAAATAGTATTTGGGGCAATGTTAGGTAACAGCTAGTTCCTTCACCTGGATGGCTTTCAATTCTTAATCCAAATGTTGAACCATAATGTAATTTTAGACGCTGGTCTACATTGCCTACACCGATACCTGACCCACATTTTGTTTCTGATGGTTTTGTTGTTCTTGAATCAAAACCACAGCCATTATCACGTATGATAATTTCGAGTGTTTCTTCATCTGAAAAATGACTTTCTACGCATATAGTAATTGGAATGTTATCTGTTGCTGTTCCGTGTATAATTGCATTTTCAGCTAGCGGCTGAAGTAAAAAACGCGGAATCTCACAGGAAAGCGTGTTGTGTTCTGTTAAATATTTAACATCAAACATTCCTGCATAACGAATGCTTTGTATCGTAAAATAGTGTTTCAAATTCTCTATTTCAAGAGACAAGGGAATTATTTCTTGTTTATTAACAAGAGTTTGATGTAATAAAAATGTAAGAGAAGAAATACCTTGCTCAAGTATTGGCACATTATTCATTTGTGCAACAACTTTTAGTGAATTTAATGTATTAAACAGAAAATGAGTATTAATCTGATACTGCAATACACGTAATTCCAGATTTCTTTTTTGCTCTTCTTGTTGTTTTTGCTTTATATTTGATATATGAATACTATAAAGCATCTGGTCTATTGTACGAGAAAGAAAACCTAATTCATCTGGACTGGAATCATTTATTTTAGTATTAAGGTCATCATATGAAATATCATTACATTTTGTAATGATATGATTGATTGGTTGAACAATGCTCGTATATACAATTAACGTAAGGAATAAACATACTCCGATCAAAACGATTGCAATAAGAATCAGGCTTTGATTAATTTTGCTTGTCTCATTAGTGATATAGCTATAAGGAAATGTAGCAACAAGATAATTATCAAGAGCTTTGTTATACGCTGAAATTATAACTATCTTTTCGCCATCGTAATCTGTATAAATAGTATCACTAGTAATTGTTTTGTTTTCTTTTACCTTTTTTAGAAGTTCATTGTCCCATATCGCCCCAAGTAAATCACGTTTCTGAGAGGAAATAATATAACCGTCGTTTCTTACAACCATGATGTTTGAAGCTTCGCCAAATGATAAATTTGAAAAAAGCTTTTTGCTAAAAAAGGTTTCGTCAAGATAAATAAGGATATATCCAATATGCTCATTAATATTGGAACTGCTGTAAATTTTACGTCCGATGATAATTTTGTCACGCCCACGATAGGTATGTATATAATGCAGAAAATCGTGAGGAGATGAGGTATCTACATTTTCTACAATTCCAGTAAAGGTTTCCGAATCAATATCATCATAGCCAAAATCATATATGGTATTTCGATTGCGGTCAAGAATGCGTATGCTTTTTAAATAAATAGACGGAAATGGAACCCGGCTTCGCAGTTCGTTAATTGCCAGTACATCCTGCTTATTTAAGGTGAAATCCGTATTGCTTTTTTTTGACAGAATTTCCTGACATTCGCGGCTGACAGAAATGGTATCAATATAGGTACGGAAAACATTCAGTTCCGTGTTGAAATGCTGGTTCAGCAGATAATGAGCCTGACTGTTTGAACGCTCCAGTTTATCATTAATAGATTGTGTATATATGGAATAAGCATAAAACCCGATAAAGGTTACCGGGACAAGAGAAATAAAAAGAAAAATACAAAGTAATCTGTTTTTAATTTTTATGTTTCGTAATAAGATAGTCTGTTTCATTTTACCTCTTTTTCTTTAATTTGTATTTTGAAATTTGTATCTTTATACTAACTTTAGAAATTGAAAAAGTCAATATTGTATAGTTTTATACAAATTATGTCTATTCAAACGGAGATTTTTTGTAGGTATAATGTGATTGTTCCAAGGAAAACGGTAAGTTTTCCTTAAAAATATACAAATAGGGAGGTCTATAATATGAAAAAAAGAATTAGTAAGTTGCTCGTGGCAGGCTTGTGCGCGGCAACACTAGTAGGATGTGGTGCAGATGCATCTGTACCAAGTGGTGGTACAGAAACTGGTACAGAAACTGGTACAGAAACTGGTACAGAAACTGGTACAGATGCTGGTACAGTGGGAAGTACAGAAAACAACAAATTGAATATTGCTGTATTTGAAGGTGGTTATGGACCGGATTACTGGAATGAGATTGTCAATATGTTTGAAGAATCCCATCCGGGTGTAGAGGTCGACATGCAGATCAGTCCTTCCATTGGTGATGTGATCAGACCACAGATTGTAGCTGGAAATGTACCGGATTTTATCGTAATGAACGATAATGATACATCAGGTCTTATTGCATCCATGATCAAAGAGAAGGCATTGCTTGAGTTGACGGATGTGTTCGATGGCCCTGGTATTGATGATGAGACTCCTTTGAAGGATCAGGTTAACGCAGGCGTTCTTGACACGGCAAAATGCCAGCCATACGCAGATGGAAAGATTTATTTAGCGCCCTTCAACAGCAGTCCGATGGGACTTGTATATAACAAGACTTTATTTGAAGAGATGAATTATGAGCTTCCTACAACCTGGGATGAGTTCTTTGCACTGGGTGATCAGGCTAAGAAGGATGGATATGCATTAATGACATATGCAGGTATCTACCCGGGCTATATTGAGTCTATGTTATGGCCGGCTATGGCTTCTGCAACAGGCTTAGACAATCTTGATGATATTGCAAACTATAAGGAAGGTTCATTCTCCTCACCGGAAGCTATGAAGGTGCTTGAAAATATTGCAAAGATTGGAACTGGCGGGTACTTATTAGAAGGAACCGTAGCGCTTAACCATACACAGTCACAGACAGAAATGATGTTAAATAAGTGCCTGTTTATTCCAAATGGTAACTGGATGGAGAATGAGATGGCAGATGCTCCCAGAGCAGATGGCTTTGAATTCGGACTTTGGACAGCACCGGTGCTGAATAAGGGTGATGAGGCTTATGTAATGACAAGCGTTGAACAGTTCAGTATTCCGGCAAAGGCTGAAAATCCGGAGCTGGCAAAGGAATTCTTACGTTTCTTATATACAGAGGATTCTGTTAAGTTATTCGCTGAAAAGGCAAATGGTATTTACGCATTAAAGGACGCAACGGAATTATCTAAGGGACTTGTTTCTGATGGTATTTATAGCATGAACAGTGTTTATGAGCATGGAACATCTATGGTATTTGGATTTGCGGCATTACCGGAAGGCTGTAAGGTTGTTCCTCGTGATGAAGTGTTTAATGCAATATCAGATGTCATGACCGGTAAAATGACTGCAGAAGAATGGGCCTTAAAGGTAGAGAATTCATTTACAGAGGCTTCAGCAAGTGCCAACTAAGGCAACAAGCCCATAGGCTTATGAATGCCATGCCGCTTTGTGTGGCATGGCATATTTATTTTGAAAAGGAGAAGTTTATGAAAGAGAAAAAAACCAAAGGACAAAGATTGCCGGTTGGCTTCATTTGTGTATGTGTTTTGCCGGCATTTATATTGACATTGTTTTTTACGATTATTCCAACTATACGAGCACTTTTGTTATCATTAACGAATGCAACCTCTCTCGGATTAAACAATAAGTTTGTATTCCTGGAGAATTATATATATATGTTTAAGGATCAGTATTTTATTCTGGCATTGAAGAACACCTTAAAGCTTATGGCAGTTGTGCCGGCTGTTACAATTGCTATTTCATTAATTCTTGCTTTTATTATCTCACAGTCTCAATTAAAGGAGCGTGGATTTTACAGAACCGTATTTTATTTTCCCAATATTATTTCTCTGACGGTTGTCGGTATTATATGGTCATTTGTATTTCATCCCACAATGGGAATTTTAAATAGTTTTTTAAATGGCATTGGATTAAGCCAATATACAAAAGCATGGCTTGGCGATGGCAGTACGGCACTGTGGTGTATTGCAGTTACGCTGATCTGGCAGGCAGCGGGTTATTATATGGTCATGCACATTGCTGCAATGGATGGTATTTCGAGTGAAATCTATGAAGCAGCAACTATTGATGGGGCAGGTTCTGTGCGCAAAATGTTTTCTATAACACTTCCATTAATAAAAGATATTATAGGAATTACGTTTGTATTATCTCTTTCAGGAACAATCAATTTAAGTTTTACACTTTCCAAAGTTATGACAGGTGGTGGACCAAATGGTGCTTCATCTGTATTACTTCAATATATGTACACACAAGGATTTGTGAACGGAAACTTTGGATATGCCATGGCTATAACGGTATTTACATTGGCTATTTCAATAGTATTATCAATACTTTCACGAAAACTGACAAATAGTGAGTCTTAAGGGAGGTCATGTAATATGAAAACAAATGAGCAGAGCCGCCGCCACAAAACAATAGTGCGATGGATGGTTCGTCTTTTTATGATAGTTGTAACTGTGGCTATGATTTATCCGCTGTTATGGAATGTTTACTCTTCGTTTAAAACGAATAATGAATTTCTTACAGATGCATTTTCGCTCCCGAAAGGCTTTGCCTGGGATAACTATGCCCGTGCGATAGAAAAGTCTGATCTGTTAAGCAATGTAGGAAATTCCGTGTTTATCGTAATCATAACATTAGTTGTAATTATGTTATGTGCGGTTCCGTGTGCATATTGCCTTGCACGTTTTAGATTTATTGGTTCTAAATTAATGTTAAATATTTATATGGCTGCAATTTTTATTCAGGCAACATTTATTATGATACCATTGTTTTTACAGATGAATTTATTTCATTTACTTAATAATAGATTAGCAATAGCAGTTTTATATGCAACAATGCAGTTCCCGTTTGCAATTTTTGTACTTGTTGGATTTTTAAAAGCTATTCCAAAAGATTATGAAGAGGCAGCCATGATTGATGGGTGTGGACAATTCCGTATTCTTGTAAAAGTTATTATGCCAATGGCTAAGGCTGGAATAGTAACAGTTTGTATGATTTCAGCCATGTCGTCATGGAATGAGTTCCCGGTTGCACTTGTTATGTTAACAGATCCAAAAAAACAGACACTTCCAGTAGGACTTGCAAATCTTTATGAGGTACAGAGATATGCAACAGATTGGGGAGCACTGTTTGCAGCATTGGTATTAGCATTAATTCCAACTGTTATTATTTTCTTAGTCGGACAAAAACAGCTTATTCAGGGAATGAATGTAGGTGGATTAAAAGGTTAATAAGGTGAAGGTGATAGAATGAGATTTCAAAGAGAAGCCTGTACCGGTATGAAGCAAAGTACCGGGAGGAAGCATTTGACGGGCTTCGCCCAATGAACCGGGAAAAGAGACGCAGTCAGAGTTCTATGATAACCAGCGTCAGGAAGTGGTGGAGGATACCTTCCATAAGGCAATCTTAAAGCATGGAAAATGTGATGCCTGCTATCTCGATAATGGGACGCAGTACACCACAAACCAGCTTCACACAGCCCTTGCGAAGCTTGGGATCCGCGTTCTTCATGCAAAGCCGAGGGTCTGCCAGGCCAAAGGAAAAATTGAAAAGTTCCACCAGAAGGAAGCTTGGTATAAGAGTAATTTATAAAAGTCCCTGAATCAGGATGATCAGGATCAGTACAGGTAGAATAAACTGGAAGTAAGGCTTTAGAAAACGACCAAGCTTAATTCCTTTTCCTGTATTGGCTTCTTCAAGATAATTGTCAAAGCCCCAGCCCCACCTCGTGACGCAGAAGAGCAGATAAACAAGAGAGCCGAGGGGAAGGAGCAGGTTGCTGACAAGGAAATCCTCGCTGTCAAGTACATCCCTTCCGCCGATCAGGCGGAGATCACTAAAGAGATTATATCCGAGTACACAGGGCAGGCTGGCGATGAGGATGATAATACAGTTGATCAGTGCGGCTTTCCTGCGGCTGATACCAAACATGTCCATACAGAAGGACATAATATTTTCAAATACGGCGATCACAGTTGAGAAGCTGGCGAAGGTCATAAACAGGAAAAACAGGGATCCCCAGATACGACCGCCAGACATATTGACAAATACATTTGGTAAAGTAATAAAGATAAGCTGCGGACCTGCATTGACCTCAACACCGTAGCTGAAGCAGGCGGGAAAAATGATAAGACCTGCCATAATGGCAACAAAGGTATCAAGGGCACAGATGCGGATTCCCTCACCTGCCAGGGTATTATCCTTACTCATATAGCTTCCAAAGATCTCCATGGCAGCAACCCCAAGGCTTAATGTGAAAAAGGCCTGGTTCATGGCAGCGGAAATAACATTGCCAAGACCGACATTCTGCACTGTGGAAAAGCGTGGGATCAGATAGAAGGAAAGACCCTCGGAGGCTCCTGAAAGCGTCAGGCTGTGGGCGGCCAGTATAATGATCAGGAAAAGCAGGGCGATCATCATGATCTTGCTGAGCTTTTCAAGCCCATCCTGCAGACCCTTACTGCAGATCAGAAAGCCGGCAACGACAGTAAGGATCATGAAAAAGCCCATCTGCAGAGGACTGGAAAGAAGCGAAGAGAAAACAGCACTGGTATCCGCTGTACTCATGCCGGATCGGAAGGTACCGGTTACAAACTTTACACAATAGGAGATCATCCATCCGGAAACAGTGGTATAGTACATCATCAGCAGATAACAGCCAAGAATGGCAAACCATCCATGAATATGCCACCTACTGCCGGTTTTTTCAAGTGTCTGGTAAGCCTGTACAGCGCTCCTGCGGCTGGCACGTCCTACGGCCAGTTCCATGGTAAGAACCGGGAGACCCATAAGGATCAGGAAAACGAGGTACAGAAGTACAAAAAGGCCACCACCGTTTTCTCCGGCAACATAGGGAAAACGCCAGACATTTCCAATACCGATGGCGCAGCCGGCACTGACCAGTAAGAAGCCAAGCCGGGATTTGAAAGATTCACGATTCATAACAGCTCTCCTTTGTTTCAGCAAATTAATCTCATTCTACAGGAAGGGGATAGAAACTGCAATGCGCCGCTTTGACGCAGTGAACTGGGAAATACAATGTAGCAGATCACAGGAAAAAGGTTTTGGACATAGGACGGAGAAGAGAAGATCAGGACACGGATGACAGGTATAAAAAAATCCCCATCTTTACAGATGGGGATTTTCCTTAATTCCTTAAAACAATAGCAAATTCTAAATAAAATATAACATTTATATTTAAGAACAGGCACATCGTGTTACTGAATTAATGTGTTATAAATCTCTCGAATTATAACTTGGTTACGTTTACGGCCTGAGGTCCTTTTTCGCCATTTACTACATCAAACTCTACGGAAGCGCCTTCTTCAAGAGACTTGAAACCTTCCATATTCAGTCCTGAGTAGTGTACGAATACGTCATTTCCGGATTCGTCAGAGATGAAACCGTATCCCTTCTGATTGTTGAACCACTTAACTGTACCTTTGTTCATTGTAGATACCTCCACATATAAATAAAAAATATAAGTTTTTGCAGCCCTGTGCTGCAACAAGTTCAGAATAGCACAACTATTTCAAAAAGTAAAGAAATTTGTAGGATTTGTGAAAGTTTTGTGAAATCACAAAAAGACATTTTTGTGATTGAAATATCATGGCAGGTAAGATATGCTAAAAAGCGTAGTAAAAGGAATTTCGGAAAGGAACAGAACACATATGAAACAATGGAAGAAATATCTGAATGAAATTTTTATCGATGGACTCAGCGGTATGGCATCGGGGCTTTTTGCTACGCTGATCATTGGAACGATCATCCAGCAGATCGGTAGCCTGATCCCGGGTGCAGCAGGAAGCATGCTGTTTATGATGGGGAAGTTTGCAGCGGCGGTGACAGGAGCGGGAATAGGCTGTGGAACAGCGATACGGCTGAAGGCAGATCCTCTCGTGGTCATTTCCGGTGGAACAGCGGGAATGGCAGGTGCATTTGCTTCCAAAATTCTGGCAGGGACAGTGCTTACAGATGGAGCCATGGTACTGCAGGGACCAGGAGAACCACTTGGAGCTTTCGTTGCAGCAGTGGTGTGTATTTACATAGGAAGAATTGTTTCCGGCAGGACGAAGGTGGATATCCTAGTCACACCGTTAGTCTGTATTGTTTCGGGAAGCAGTGTGGGACTGATTCTGGGGCCGCCTATTTCTGCCTTTATGACATGGCTTGGAAGCATGATCAACTGGGGAACGGAGCAGGCACCTTTCCTGATGGGGATCGTAGTATCTGTTCTGATGGGAATGATCCTGACGCTGCCGATCAGCTCAGCGGCACTTGGGATTATTCTTGGACTGAACGGAATCGCAGCCGGAGCAGCAACTGTTGGATGCTGTGCGAACATGGTCGGCTTTGCTGTGGCATCCTTCAGGGAAAATAAAGTAAATGGCCTGCTGGCTCAGGGACTTGGAACAAGTATGCTGCAGATCGGGAATATTGTGAAAAACCCCCTGATCTGGCTTCCTGCGATCATTACCAGTGCAGTTTTAGGTCCGGTATCGACCATGGTACTGCATATGACTAATAATGCTACAGGCTCCGGTATGGGAACAGCCGGTCTTGTAGGACAGATCAATGCCTATCAGACCATGGTTTCTGAAGGAGTGCCTCCTGTGATCGTCCTGCTTGAAATTTCAGTCATGCACTTTTTGCTGCCCGGTATCATGGCTTTTGGAATCAGTGAATTTATGAGAAAAAAAGGTCTGATTTGTGAAGGAAGTATGAAGCTTTCTGTGTAAAACTTGTGTAAATCCGCCATCTGTGCTAAAATAACGCTTACGTAACGTTTTTTTGTCATGCTATCATAACAGATCCGGAGGTGACACGGAAGTAATGGAACAGCAAAATAAAAAGAGAAAAAGTAAATTTGCCCTTCTTCTTGTAACAGAAAATGAAGAGGGTGTCATGAAACAGAGGCATATCAGTTCAGGGATCGTAGAGGTGGCTGCCATTGTTCTTTTTTTGGTGATCGTTGGTGTGATCTGCAGATTTATCTATGGTTCGATCACATTGAAGGATGCAAGAAGCCAGTTGGTGGATCAGCTTGTAACGATCAATAATCTGACAGATGAAAATGAAGCTCTGAGTGTAGAGAACAGTACACTTTCCAACAAGGTTACTGTCCTGAGTGAGACTGTCAGCAAGAAGGCTGCTACAGAAGATGCGATTTCACAGGAAACCGTAGAGAATGCACTGCCCAAGGGATTCCCCTTAAGCGGGTCCGCTACCATGGAAGAGGCCGCAGAGGGTGATCCTATGCTGGTCTTTACGGCTGCTTCAGGTATCAATGTCCTGACGACAGGTACCGGTGTTGTCCTGAGTGTGGATGCGGATACAGAGTATGGAACCAAGATCGTGGTAGATCACGGAAATGGTTACTGCTCAGTGTACCGTAACAATGGCACAGCACTTGTTAAGATAGGAGAAGAACTGGGAAAGGGTTATATTCTCTTTACCATAGGCGAGGACAACCAAAAGCTGGGTTATCAGATCTTGAAGGATGATGCTTATATTGATCCTATGACGATGATCGATATCAATGGATAGACCGGCATTGAAAGGAAGTAAATACCGCTGAAATAAAGGTAATAAAAGGGACATTCCTTATTCAGGACTGTCCCTTTAATCTTTCAAAAACAAGCTCATAGCCATCATTTCCATAGTTGAGAGAACGGTTTACACGGCTGATCGTAGCTGTGGATGCTCCTGTTTTCTCGGCAATTTCCAGATAGGTTTTCCTGTCACGCAGCATGGAGGCAACTTCATAACGCTGGGATAGGGAGAGCAGCTCATTGATGGTGCACAGATCCTCAAAAAAGATGTAACACTCTTCCTTGGACTGCAGGCTTAAGATCGCATCAAACAGCTCATTTACAGCTGGTGTCATTATTTTCTTATTCATAAAAGGGAATTCTCCTTTCGAATCTCTTGATCAGTAAAATTTTAACATATTAAAGTTTTAAAGTAAAGAAAATTGTAAAAATATAGTCTTTTACTTGCTATGTGGTTTTAAATACTATATAATATAGTGAAAAGAAGCGCTTATACAGAGGCTTGCGAGGTGACGATAGAATGACAATAGATAAAGATGATCTGCTAAACAGTATTATGGAAAGCCTTGACAGGGTACATCATATCAAGTCAGAGGACATACCGGGTATTGATCTGTATATGGATCAGGTTACTACCTTTATGGAAAGCCACCTGAAAAATACATCCAGAAATCCGGAGAGTGACAAGGTTCTGACTAAGACCATGATCAATAATTATGCCAAGAATGACCTTCTGCCGCCACCGGTAAAGAAGAAGTACAGTAAGGAACATGTACTGATGCTGATCTTTATTTACTACTTCAAGGGGATTCTTTCCATCAATGATATACAGACCCTTCTGGAGCCTATATCCAGAAAGTATTTCCAGACTGATGGGAATATAGATGTAAGCCGGATCTATGATGAGGTTTTCAGTCTTGAAAAATCGCAGGTAGAAGTACTGAAGGAGGATATTCTGCATAAATTTGAAACGGCACAGGGAATCTTAGAAGATGCACCGGAGGAGGACAGGGAATTTTTGAGAATGTTTTCTTTCGTAGGTCTGCTGGGGTTCGATGTTTACATTAAGAAGCTTCTGATCGAGAAGATGGTGGATGAGCTTCGTAAAAGTGGGGAGCAGGAGAAATAGAACAGGACAGTGAGAAGGGGGTGTGTGAAAGAACCTGTTTAAATACGGTATTTCATAAACTGCTTTGGCATCACTCCTTTGTGTTTGCGAAAAGTCTTTATGAAATAATTTTCACTGTTATAATCACAGGAAATTGCAACATCCCGGATAGATACATTTCTAGTAGAAAGCATTTCACATGCACATTCAATTCGATAGTAGTTTAAATAATCAATAGGCGTTCTGTCTGTCATATCCCGGAAATATCGGCAAAAATAATTACTGTTCACACTTTCCCCCTGAGATAAATCAGCCAGTATGTCAGGATGTGAGGCTTTATATAATTGTTCCTTAATAATGGTACCTAATGAAGGAAAGTGCTCCGACACCCAGATGTTAATAGGAATTTTTTGTTCTATAATATCGTGGATAGATTTAGAACACGTATCGTTGATTCTGGTTAAAAACTGCAAATCAAATACGATACATTCATAAACATAGTTACAGGGAGTCCTGCCATGAAGCATACCGCCTCCGATGATGGCAGTGAAGAAAAATCATTCGGACTGGCTTGAACGGGCAGAGACTATGCTGATGATTCCGGATTATTTTCATTTCAGGTTAAGTGGGAAAAAGGTACGGAAATGTGTTGCGGACTCTTTTGAGATCCGGGTTTGCAGATAAGCTGTGATAACTGAAAGACTGCCTAAGAAAAATTATAGTGTGAAGAATAAAAAAATAAGGTACAATATAAAAAGGATATGCAGGATGAAACAGGCAGAATTTGAATGAACAGACGTTGGGGAAAGAAAATGAGAAAAAGGCATACTTTAAGAAAAGAATTAACAGTGATTATGCTGCTTGTCTCAATCGTTACGTTAGTGCTGGTAGCGATGGCCGTCTGTTATGTTTTTTTCTCTGCTTTCTTCAAAAATACGCAGAAGGATATAGAATATGTACTCACTACTACCACACAGCAGTTTCAAGCCCATATGCAGTTTATAGAGGATAGCGCAATTTCTATAAGGCATAATCGTTTATTGGATGAGTTTTTTCAGAATGATCTGTACGATGCTGATATTGCAAAAGAACAGTTAGAGTACAGTATGGAGCTGTTTGCAGACCGGAATCGGGTGAATCAGCAGCTGCCATTCGTGACAGGTATGTATTTATTCAATAATCAGGAGCAATGCATCAAAGAACACTATTATGCGACCACACTGACCGCAGAAACACAGCAGGAGAGATACTGTAGAGAATTACAGCAGCAGTTTAAGAGAGGAACGGATCAATATGCATGTGTAGCAGACAAAGAAAATTTGAATATTCTTTTTCGTATTTATGATGATCATATGCAGGAGAAAGGAACCGGAATAGCGCAAATTAATCTGGAAGCAATACGGGAGATTTTCAGAGAGGTGGAAAGCTATCAGGATTATTCGTGGATTGTAGTATCGCATCATAATCTCACCCTGATATCAGGAGGAGAAGAAGAACAGAATGAGCGGATGAAAGAGACAACAATGTCATGGGACGGAAGTAAAAATGTTGAGGGAAGAAGGGTTATTGGGAGTGCCGATGCAGGTGTTTTTGGGGTAAGAACGATTATTGCTGTCGGACAGAGTAATGTTTACGCCATTTTACGACCGATCATTCTTGCTTTTCTGACGATATTCGGGAGCATGCTGTTGTTTATTTTTCTGGCTTCTTACGGGATCACCTATCGGTTTACCAGACCGGTGACAAGGATGATTGCCAACATCCGTGCATTTGGAAGGCGGGATCTGGATGTCAGAATGGAGGATTCTTCCATACAGGAGTTTCATGACATCGGAATCGTGTTTAACGAAATGGCGGAACGTCTGGAGTATCTGATCATGGAGGTGTATGAAAAACAATTACTTGCAACCCAATCCCAGGTGAAATATCTTCAGTCACAGCTCAATCCGCATTTTCAGTTTAATATTCTTGCCATGCTCAGCTTAAAGGCCAAAATGGCAGGGAATGAGGAGCTATATGAGAGTCTGAATGCGTTTTCTAAACTGATGCAGGGGAAAATCTTCCGTGAAAAAGAAATAAAAATAAAGGTAAAAGAAGAACTGGAGATTGTTCAATTCTATCTGTTTTTACAGAAGGAAAGATATCAGGATAAGCTGGATTATGAAATTGAGATTAAAAATGAGTGTATACTGGATAATCTGATCCCGAGGCTTTTGATAGAGCCCTTTGTGGAAAATGCAGTGTCCCATGGTCTGGAACCCAAAAAGGACAAGGGATTGGTAAAGGTCAGCATATATGAAGAGGATTTATCGGAAGAGGCAGTGCTTCATATTGTTGTTGAAGACAACGGTGTGGGAATTGACTATGAAAAGGTGAATGAAGAGTCCGAAGAAGTAATCTGGAATGCTGTAGGAATAGGCCATACGCACACGGGATTTGAAAATACCCGGAGAATGCTGCAGGTTTTATACGGGGAAGATTACAGGCTTGAAACCTGGAGCGAGAGAGGAAAAGGAACTAAAATTGAAATCATTCTCCCATCAGAGAAAGGAGAACATTATGTGGAAGGTTGTTGCAGCAGATGACGAAGCATATATACGGGAAGCGTTAAAGAGTCTGATCAACTGGGAAAAGATGGATTGTAATCTGATTGCCGTGCTGGAGGACGGACAGGAATTAATCCGGTATATTGAAAAAGAATCGCCGGATATTATCATTACCGATATCCAGATGCCGGAAGTCAACGGAATAGAGGTGTGCAAATACCTGTATGAAACAACTCCCGAGACACAGATCATTATATTAACGGCATATTCTGATTTTGATTATGCAAAATCAGCAATTAAGTACAGTGTATGTGACTATGTCCTGAAAATTGCGATTATGGATGAGCTTCCGAAAGCTTTAGAGAAAGCAACAGGAAAATTGACAGAGCTGAAGAAGGAGATTGAGAAAGAGGATATTACATCAGAGAATAAAACGCTTCTTCAACAGATCAGCCAGTACATAGAAAAAAATTATAAAAATAAAATATCTCTGGATGAAATTGCGGAAGAACTACATATAAACCGAAGCTATCTGAGCAGATATTATAAGAATAAAACAGGGGTAAATCTGTTTGATGAGATATCGAAGCTCCGGATAGAGGCTGCGAAGGAATACCTTTTAAATACGGATATGAAAACCTATGAGATTTCAGAGGCAATCGGGGTTGAGGATGCAGGACATTTTTCCAAAATGTTTAAAAAGATAACAGGAGTTTCACCGAAGGAATTCAGAAAGGCAGGATATGAAAAAGATCATTAGGATTCTCCTGCTTCTGACAGGAATCATAGGAGGAAGCCTGCTGTTAACAGGATGTCAGGAAAAGACCGGTCATCCTGCTTCCATTACACTGATTCATGCCTGGGGAGGCACGGAGAAAGATCATGTTGCCATGAGAAATATTTATGAAGAGTTTCAGAAGGAGAATCCTGATATTACCCTGCAGATTATTTCTATGCCGGCCGGAAAAGAAATGATGAAAAAAGTAGAAGACATGATCATGGTCGGTAATATACCGGATATTGTTTCCTTTAGTGGAATGGCTGAAAACAGTGTATATGATTTTATGGTTGAAAATAATATGGTGTTGGATATAAAACCATATATGCAGCAGGATAAAGAGTTTTCAGACAGCATATCGGCGGCAAATAAAGAATACTGGGAAACGCAAGACGGAAAGCTTTATTCCGTGGCAGATGTACTGATGCTAAGTGGAGGCTACTGGTACAATGAAGATATACTGAAAGAAGCGGGAATTGAGGAAGTGCCGAAAAGCTGGGATGAATTTCAAAACATGTGTAACAGGATCAGTACCTGGTCAATCGAAACCAAAGCGGAAGTGAAAGCACTTCAATTGTCTGCTGAGGGATATTTATATTGCATGGATCATATGCTTACGGGAGAGGAAAGCATCAGATTGGAAAAGTCAGAGCTTATATTTCGGGATGCGCCATTTGACAATGCGGTAGAGCGGATGAAAAAGATGTATCAGTTATCGATCTTTAAAAATCCGGAGTACAGTTATCGGGATGAAACACATCTCTTTAACGAAGGAAAGCTGGCAATCTATATTAACGGAGTATGGGGAGCGCCTATGATTACCGGAGATATTCATGCCAAATATGCACTTCTTCCAACCAATACGGGAAAAGCAGTATCGTGTGAATCATCCGGTCTTGGTTATGTTCTGGGAAACAGCGGGAACAGGGAAAGGGAGGATGCTTCTGTCCGGTTCCTGAAGTATATGCTGAGTGAGAGCGTGCAGACACGGATTCTTGAGGAAACCGAACAGATTCCGGCAAATCCGGAAGTTTCCCTGGATGCATATAAGGAAAGTAAGGGAAGGTTATATCAGGCGGCATCGCTTGTTCTAGGTGCAGATGAAAAAATAGAAGTTCCAAGTAATATCTGGTCGCTGAGTCAGGAGAAGTATTTTACAGAAAACATTTTTCACGTACTGGTGGGAGATATGCCGGTGCAGGAGTTTGAAAAAAATCTAAAAGGAAAGTAAATCACAAAAAATGAATGAGAGTGCATATTGGCTAAAATAATGTCTGTATGGACTCTTTTTTTGTGCATAAAAATTGTAAAATATTGACATTGGTAAAGGAAACACATGCATAGAATGAAAATACGTAAATATTATACATAGTATTGTCAACGGTCATCGTTCAAATTGCACAAAAGTATTGATAGAATAAAATCACAAAAAAGAAAACGGAGGAAAAAAGATGAGAAAGAAAATAGTCAGTGTGCTGCTGACTGCAGCACTTGGAGTATCGGTTTTGGCAGGATGCGGTGGCAGCAACGGGAACAGCACCAATAGCAGCACCAATAGCAGCGAAAGCACCACCACAAACAGTGAGAGCGATGATGGCAGTAATTCTGAAACGGAAGAGACAGAACAGCAGGCTTCATCCGGTGATGAAATGGTTCTGGAATTTTATCATGGTTACTTTCATGAGGAAAGTGAATGGCCTGCAGCAAAGGCAATGCGGGACATTTATGACGCATTTGCACAGGAGCATGCGGACGGAGATGTTATTTTCAAACCCATTGCTGTAGAAAACAGAGATGATATTGTCAGTGCCCAGGTTGCGGGCGGAGCGTTTCCGGACATTGTGGATGTTGGAGGGAATGGAGTGCCGTACGCAGCAATATCACAGAATCTTGTTTATGATTTAAAACCCTATATTGATGAGAATAAGCTGCAGGATGCGGTAGGTCTCAATTATACTCAGCATGATGTGGATGGTCATATCTATGCAGTACATGATCAGATTGAAAGCCGTGGCCTTTGGTATAATGCAGCTATCTTTGAAAAGGCAGGAATTACGTCTGATGCCTTTAAGGATTGGGACATGTTTGGAGAAGCTATGACGAAGATTTCCGGTCTTGGGGATGATTCTTACGGCTATATCGCAGGACAGGGCTCGGGCAATATTGTAAATACAATCATGGCTTCTACAGAAAATGGAAAGAAAATGATCGAGTCAGAGCTGACAGAAGACATTATTAATTCAGATGAGTTTGCAAATGCATTCAAGACAACGGCAAAATTAGATCAGGCAAACGGTTCTGAACATACAACAGATGACAATGGAAATCTGATGGCTGAATTTAACGTGAATGGAAAAGCCGGAGTTTTGTTTAACGGAGTGTGGAATGCAAGTGGAATTGACGCATCTTTAGTTGATTCGATTGAACCGGGTCTGTTTCCGGGTAATATTTCGATTTCATCCGCAGGCGGTGGTCTTGCAGTGGCTAATAACATGAGTGAAGAAAAAACAAAGCTTGCACTTGAGTTTGTCAAATACATGACCAGTAAAGAGGTACAGGAAAAGATCTTTACAGAGGTTCAGGCTAATCCATGCAACACCACGATTGACCTGAATGCACTTGCAGAAAAGAGCGGAAATGCTGCAACCATGAAACTTGCAGAAGCGTGTTCGCTGGTAAACTCTGCAGATATCATTGTGATTGACATGAATTATACCTGGGGTTCAGATGTGAATAAAGCGATTATCAATGCACTGATGGAGTGTGCTGTCAGTGGAACAGATATAGATGCAAGATTCGAGACACTCAAGAAGGAACTGGTTGCATTAATAGGTTAATTAAATAAATTGAGACAGATTACAATAGCGAGGGAGGGGAGAGAGTCTCCCTTCCCTATTTTTGTGGGGTGGCAGATTGAAAGATTATATGAATCAAAAAAAGAAAAAAAGCAGACTGGATATAAGACGTACAGGATTTATTGCAGCCTTTTTAACGCCAACGATTTTTGCCTTTTGTGTGTTTTATTTATATCCCATTATTACCGTATTTGTTACCTCGTTCTGTAAATGGGATTATAGTAATATCACGTCTCCGGAATTCTTTGGCTTTCGGGATTTATGGAATAATTACGGATACATTTTTAAAACTTATCCCTTTTTCTGGGAGGCACTGAGGAATTCTGCAGCATGGGCAATTCTTGGAGCGGTTGTCCAAATCCCTGTTGCCACATGGATAGCCCTTGCTTTGTCAAGAAAGGTAAAAGGGATTAAGATTGTACGGAATATCTATATTATTCCTAATATGATATCTACTGCAGCAATGGGTGTTATATTTTTGCAGCTGTATAATCCGTCCTATGGAATTATTAATCCGATTATCCGTTTGTTTGATAAGAGTTTTACCGACAATATTCTTTTATTAAAGGGATCGGCATTTATCGCTATGACATGTGCGTATATCTTTTTTACAGGAACAACAACGTTAATGATACTTGGAAATATCATGGCAGTTCCAGAAGAGGTAAGAGAGGCAGCCATGCTGGATGGCGCAAGCGGATTGAAGCAGGACTGGTACATAACAATTCCGATGATTAAGGGAACACTGAAAACAGTGTCTATTCTTGCGGCTACATCAGGCTTTCTCCTTTATAACGAGGTTTATTTCCTCACAAAAGGAGCGGCAGGAACATACAGTATCAGTTATGTGATCCGGGAATTGGCAATCACAAGTCCGAGAACGCAGTTTGGACGTGCAAATGCGGTTGCTATGATACAGATTCTGGCAGGGATGATCATTATTCTTGTGATTAATTCTGTATATAGCATTTCATTCAAAAAAGAGAAACATCAGGGAGGAGGAACGTTATGAAAAAAACTCCACATGGGAAATCTGTAAAAACGATGCCGATCGGAACGAGAATTGCAACGTATGCTGGTCTTGCATGGGCGTTAATCGTTTCTTTGGTTCCTCTTGTCTGGCTTGTGTTATCAAGTCTAAAAAAGGATCCGATGGCAAGACCGGGATTCCAGCTTCCGGAGTCAATCTGCGTGGATGGATATATCTCTACCTTTAAAGATCTCCACGTACTCCGTTATTTTGGGAACAGCTTATTTGTCGCAGGGATGTCGGTATTGATCAGCGTGATTATGATATCCATGTCTGCTTACGTGGTTGCGAGAATGGATTTTAAGGGGAAGAAGCTTGTGAACATTCTTTTGTATTCAACCATGTTTATACCGGCAACAGCATTAACTTACCCGGTATATAATCTGATTCATAAACTGCATCTGTATGATACGAAAGCAGCCCTGATCCTTATCTATTCCTGCAGCGGTATTGCAATCAGTTTTTTTGTTATAAAAAATTACTATGACAATGTTCCTAGAGATTTGGAAGAAGCTGCAAGAATTGATGGATGCGGTTATGCAATGACCTTTGTCAAAGTGATTTTTCCAATTGCACGTCCCGGAATCATGACCGCAGCGGTTCTTGCTTTTCTTAATAACTGGAATGAATATTATTGGGCATCCCTTGTGCTTATCACACGGGAGAAACTGACGGTTCCGGCACTGCTGTCAACATTTACAACGGCCTTTACAACCAATTATAACGGATTGTTTTCGGCAATGGTTGTTATTATCCTTCCGCCGATCATTTTATATTGTGTATTCAGCAAGTTCTTTATTGAAGCTTTATCAGGTGGTGCAGTGAAGGGATAGCTTTTGAAACAACAGACATATATAAGGAGATGATCAAGATGAATCAGGAAATAAAAGAACGGACAAAATGGTTTATGGATGCACGGTTTGGCATGTTTATTCATTGGGGATTATATGCTATTCCGGCATGTGGTGAATGGGTTATGTCCCAGAGAGAAATGACGATAGACGAGTACAGACCGTATTTCGAGCAATTTGATCCGACAGATTACGATCCGAAGGCGTGGGTCCGGTTAGCAAAAGAAGCAGGAATGAAGTATGCTGTCATGACAGCAAAGCATCATGATGGATTTTGTTTATTTGATTCGCAGCTGACCGATTATAAGGCAACCAATACAAAAGCTGGACGCGATCTGGTCAAGGAATTTGTAGATGCATGCAGAGAAGAGGGGTTGAAGACAGGCTTGTATTTTTCCATCATTGACTGGCATCATCCGGATTATCCAAAGTATGGAGACCGTCAGCATCCCATGAGAAATAACGAAGCATATAAAGATGAAGTAGTCTGCTTTGACCGGTATTTGGAGTATATGCATGGACAGGTGAAAGAGCTGGTGACGAATTATGGAAAGCTGGATCTGCTCTGGTTTGATTTTTCCTATGATAATATGACTGGGGAAACATGGAAAGCAACAGAGTTAATCCGGATGGTACGTCATTATCAGCCGGACGTGATTATTGATAATCGTCTGGAAGGTGCGGGAGACAACCACGGAAGCATAGCAACGGAAGATCCATTCATTTACAGTGGAGATTTTGCAAGTCCGGAACAGATTATTCCGCCAAAGGGAGTCTGTGATGAAAAGGGGAACCCCATTCCGTGGGAGTTATGTGCAACAATGAATAACCATTGGGGATATTGCAGCTTTGACCATCAATATAAAACTCCGGAGATGCTGGTAAGAAAGCTGGTAGAATGCGTCAGCAAAGGTGGGAATATGATCCTGAACGTAGGACCTGATGCAAAGGGAAACATTCCACAGGAAAGCATTGAAATTTTAAAAGAAATCGGAAAATGGATGAAAAAAAATAAGGAAAGCATTTACGGTTGTGGAATTTCGGAGCTGGAAAAGCCGGATTGGGGAAGATATACGCAGAAGGATCATGTGGTTTATGCCCATGTATATGAAACACCTCTGGGGGCACTTCCTTTATATGGGATCAGTCCTGACCGGCTTGACAGGATTACATATCTGGCAGATGCAAGCGAGGTAAAAAGAGGCGAAGCATGGAATACTGTACTGTATAAAGATATAGCATTTGTATCATTCGGAGAAGATCCAGTATTTACTTATCCGTTGCCGGACAAAACAGATACCGTATTAAAGATTCAGCTAAAGAATTGAGGTGGGAGGAAAATCAATGAAGCAGGTGACATGTGTTTTGATTGGAGCAGGATTAAGAGGTGGTTATGTATATTCCCAGTATGCGTTAGATCACCCGGATGAATTTAACGTGGTGGCTGTTGCAGAACCGGATCAGGAACGAAGACAGCTTTTTGCAGAAAAACATCATATTCCGGAGTCATTGCAGTATGAATCTTATGAAGAGCTGTTACAACAGGATAAGATAGCTGATTGTGCCATGATCTGTACACAGGACAGAATGCATTACAAACCGGTTGCTATGGCACTGCAAAAGGGCTATCATGTATTATGTGAGAAGCCGATGTCACCGGATAAAGAAGAAATCATTAAAATGGGAGCAATGGCAAAACAATATGACAGAATACTATCCGTATGTCATGTACTGCGTTATTCTCCGTTTTTTTCAAAGATCAAGGAATTATCAGATGCGGGCAGAATAGGAAGGATCATGTCGATCCAGCATATAGAAGAAGTTGGATATTGGCATCATGCACACAGCTTTGTAAGAGGAAACTGGAGAAAGAAGGAAGAAGCAAGTCCTATGATTCTGCAGAAATGCTGCCATGATATGGACATTATGCTGTGGCTTGCAGATAGTGAGTGCCAGACGATCAGTTCTTTTGGAGACCTCACCTATTTTACCAGAGAAAATGCACCTGCCGGTGCACCGGAATATTGTATGGATGGCTGTGAACACAGGGATGAGTGTCCATTCTATGCTCCGCGGTTTTACCTGGAGCATCCTAAAGCAGCAGAAGATGGACTTGTATATGCTGTAACAGATCAGGCGGATGCGGCACATATTTTAGAAGCATTAAGAAAAGGTCCTTATGGAAGATGTGTGTTCCGCTGCGATAATACCGTAGTAGATCATCAGACGGTACAAATAGAATTTGAAAATCAGGTGACAGCGTCGTTCCTGATGACGGCATTTACAAATCAATGCGCAAGAAGAATCCGGATTATGGGTACCAAAGGAGAATTAAAAGGCGATATGGAAGCCGGAACAATAGAAATTATTGATTTCGTCAGTGGGATGAATGAACTCATTCAGCTTCATACGCCGTCCATTGGGCATAGTGGGAGTGATATGAGCATGATGCGGGATTTTGTCCGTATGGTAGGAGAAGGAAAGGGAGGGAAGACAGATGCCTCCGTTTCGGTGTCCAGTCATTTGATGGCTCTTGCAGCGGAAGAGGCTAGGATAAACCGGTCGGTAATTGATTTTAAAGAATATTGTTCAGAAGGGGAGGTAGGTGAGCTATGAGAAATATACTGGAAGAACAGCTGAAAGAAGCGATTCATGGATTCCAATTCGAAGGTAGGCTGAAATCTGCTGCCGTATATGGAAGCGGTCACATCAACGACACCTATTCGCTGATATACGAGATTGGGAAGATGGGGTCACTAAAAGTAATTTTACAAAGAATAAACCGGAAGATTTTTACAAATCCAGTTGAATTGATGCAGAATATTATTGGAGTAACTACATATTTAAAGCAAATAATACAAAAAACAGGGGGAGATCCGGAGAGAGAAACATTAAATTTAATTCCGGCGAAAGACGGGAAGTATTATTTTGTAGACTCCAAGGGAGAGTATTGGAGATCGTATCAGTTTATAACAGATGCATCAAGTTATAATCTGCCGGAAAAACCAGAAGATTTTTATGAAAGTGCGGTAGCATTTGGACGTTTTCAAAAATTATTATCAGATTATCCGGCAGAAACACTGCATGAAACCATAAAAGGATTTCATGATACCGAGTTAAGATTAAAGGCTTTCAGGGATGCTATAAAAAAAGACAGCTGCAGACGGGCGCAGGAAGTACAAAAGGAAATTCGCTTTGCGCTCGAGCATGTAGAACTGGCAGGTGTATTTGGAAATTTATTCAAAAACGGTGAAATACCATTGAGAGTAACACATAATGACACAAAATTAAATAATGTTTTGCTGGATCATGTCACAGGAAAAGGAATCTGTGTCATTGATTTGGATACTATCATGCCTGGGCTTTCGATGAATGATTTTGGTGATTCTATCCGGTTTGGTGCAAGCACAGCAGCAGAAGATGAGAAAAACCTGGATCTGGTTTCCTGCAGCATGGAGCTGTTTGAACTTTATACAAAAGGGTTTCTCAGGGAGTGTGGGGAGCAGCTGACTGCAAAGGAGATAGAGCTTTTGCCGATGGGGGCTAAGGTAATGACCTATGAATGTGGGCTGCGGTTTCTGACAGATTTTCTTGAGGGAGATCAATACTTTAAAATTCATAGAAAAGAGCATAATCTTGACCGATGCCGGACGCAGTTTAAACTTGTTGAAGATATGGAAAAGAAATGGGATCGAATGAAGGAAATTGTTGAAAAAATCAATAATGACAGGAAACAGGAAAGTATGGATCCAGAATGATAGGGCGAGGAGAACAATGGTCATCAGACAACTAAAGCAGGAAGAAAAATTTATGGCAGGCAGGATATCTGGAATCTGCTTCCATGAGAGGATTGATGATCTTACGAAGAAAAGAGAAGAGTGGGAAGCAATAAAAGCAGAGGACTGGGGAGCCTTTGATGAGAAGGGGACTCTCATGGCAAGGATGATCAATAACCGCTATACCTCGTACGTGGACGGGAAAGAGATACAGAACGGAGGAATCGGTGCCGTATCTACTCTGCCGGAATACAGGAATGCCGGAGCTGTTAAGGAGATATTTAGGGAGCTCCTGCCGTATGCGTATGAAAATGGAGAAGTGATTTCGACATTATACCCATTCAGTCATCAGTTCTACAGGAAATACGGTTATGAAACGGTGTGCTGCCGGAATCAATACAGGTTTAAGCCCGAAGTGTTAAAAGGCTACCGTTTTGACGGTGAAGTCATTATGTGGGAGGAAGGAGAGGATATTTCTGACTATCTCAGACTTTATGGACAGTTTGCATCAAAATACAATCTTGCTGTGAAACGTGAGGAAGCTCTTATGAAGAGAGAGCATATGAAGGGCAATATTTATAAAGAGCGGAAGTTTTCCTATCTGCTTTGCAAAGAGGGGAGGAATATTGCTTATCTGTTGATTGAGGATATGTATCAGCCGGAAGCAGCATTCATGTGGATTGAGGAGGCAGTATGGAATTCCCCGGAAGGATTCCGGGCAATTCTTGGATTTCTTGCAAGATTCGGTGCAGATTATGGAGAAATTGAATTAACGCTTCCCTATGATCTGGAATTATATTCTGTGATCAGATCAGCGAAGTCATACGAGATCCAAAAGACAACAAAGCAGAATTACATGGTGCGTGTAATCAATGTCAAGAGGATGCTGGAAGTCCTTTCCAGACCGACAGGAACGGATTTGACGATCAGAGTCTTTGATCCACAGATTGAGCAGAATAACCGGATCTGGCATGTGACAGAGAGCGTGGCAGAAGAGGCTGCGGATGGGACGGCTGTGGATATGGAAGTGAGTATTCAGGCATTTTCCCAGCTGGCAGTTGGTGCAGTTTCTCTGAATGAAGCTCTGCTGCGGGAGGATCTTGTCGTTCATGCAAAGGAAGAAGAATTCTGCACCCTGTTCAGAAGAAAATCTATTTTTATGAACGAGCATTTTTGAATTTAGTAAGTTTATGAGGATAAAGGAAAAGAAGGACTATAGGGGGTGCAATAACCCCTTGGTCCTTCTTTTTTGCTGCTCCTTTTTAGAAGGGGAACAAAAATTTCAGAAATATAAAATTCCTGAAGAAAACGGAAGGGCTGCTGCGTTATACTGTATAGAAGGGCAGCGGAAGCTGTGCTGTTATTAAACAGAGGAGGAAACAGGCCATGCAGGGAAATGGATCCATATGTTCAAAAAGCCGGCTTTCAGAGCTGATCGATACCTATCAGAAGCTTGTTTTTTCCATTTGTTATAAAGTAACCGAAGATTACTTTGCGGCAGAGGATCTTTCGCAGGAAACCTTTCTTTCTGTTTATCAGAAGTATGATACCTTTGACGGCAATAATGAAAAGGCATGGATCTGCAGGATAGCGGTCAACAAGAGCATTGATTATGTCAGAAGTTCAGCCAAAAGGAATGTCCCGACGGAAGATGGCTTTTTTGAGGTGATTGCGGAAGGGCGGGACGGACCGGAAGAGCAGTGTATGGAAACGGAGATCAAAAGCGGCTTTGCACAGATCTGCAATTCTCTGAAGCCACCCTATGATGAGATTGCCAAAGCCTATTATCTGCAGGAAAGAACTGTTGCAGAGATTGCCAGAGACAGAAGCATGAACAGCAAGACCATACAGACCCAGATTTACAGGGCAAGGGATATGCTGAAGAAGAAGTACCGAAGGGAGGATCTGACATGAAAAATTATCCAACAGATGAGGAATTAAATGCTTTCCTTGAGAAACTGGAGCAGCAGGAGCTGTATGCACCGGAGCATCTGAAGGAAGAGATCATGAAGAAGGTCTTTTTGCCGGAACTGCCAAAGACAGAAGAAAAAAAGACGGTTCCCTTCGCCGTATATGTCCTGAAGGTGGCAGCAGGCATGGCGGCAGCGCTTACCCTTCTGATCGTCAATCCTTTCCGGGATGGCAGTGATATCAGCCGGGCTGGAGTGCTTCAGGAGGAGGACAGACCAAGGATCACAAGAGAAGACTTGAATGATCCCGAATATCGTGCAAAGAAGCCGGAAACGCTTTTTGACAGGCTGAATAACGGTGTGCGGGAAGCAAAAGAAAAGATATTAGCAAATGATCTGTAGCAGACAGGATAAAATGGAGGAAAAAGAATGAAAACAAAGAAAAAGAACAGATTTTTGACATTTTGTTTTTCACTGATGCCGGGAGCGGCAGAAATGTATATGGGGTTTATGAGGACAGGAACAGAGCTGATGCTGTTTTTCCTTGGAATGATCATGATCCCATCATTCCTTGGACTGGATGGACTTTCCATTCTGGCGGTTGTGATATGGGCATACGGATTTTTTCATGCCAATCATCTGGCATCCTTAGGTGATGAGGAATTTGTACAGGTGGAGGATAATGATATCCTTGGCATGGAGCTGTTCCAAAAAGGGAAAAAGAAGCTTCAGGGAAATTCCAGGGGAATTGCAGTACTGCTGATCGTGCTTGGCATATGGCTTCTGTGGGGAACAGGCGTAGATATGCTTTGGGCATACAGGGTACTGCCGGAATATATCTATGAGCTGCTGTTTACGATCAGTGATTATGTGCCGAGGCTCACAGCCTCTGTTCTGATCATTGTACTTGGTGTGCACATGATCCGTGGCAGAAAAAAAGAGCTGTACAGAGAACAGGAAGCCGCAGATCAGAGTGGAATACAGGAGAACCCTGACAGGGAGGGGGAAATGTAAATGAACAGGAAGACAGTTTACATCCACCGGGTAGGGACTATTACAGCGGGAACAGCACTGGTATTTACAGGAGTTGTGTTTCTTGTCAGGATCTTTTTTCCTACCCTTGACATATTTGAATGGATCCGTTTCTGGCCGGTGCTCCTGATTATGCTTGGCATAGAGGTGCTTCTTGCAAGCAGCGGGAAAACCTGCCGGGTGATGAATGAAGAGGGAGGAATGGAAGAGCAGCAGAAAATGGTATATGATTTTCCGGCAATTCTGCTGATGATAATGGCAGCATGTTTTTCCATGTGCATGGGAATTCTGGAGAGAGTACAGCTTTGGTAGGCTGTACTCTCTTCAGGATTCTTTCTTGATTCTTTCCTGAGGTCACATTTTCAGAGACGCTCTCATAGGATAAAGCAGTGAAAATTTTATCCGGAAAAGGGAGAAAATCATGAAAAGAAAACTGATTCGGAAAGGTGTGTCCTTGCTTCTTTTGGCAGGCATGGTCTTATCGGTGCTGATTGGCTGTGGAAAAGGAGAAAAGACTGATGCCGGAGCAGGGAAAAGGATAAGTGTGACATTAAATGAGGTAGCACACAGTATCTTTTATGCACCTATGTATGTAGCGATCGAAGAGGGATATTTTGAGGAACAGGGGATAGATCTGACACTGGTTACCGGCTTTGGCGCTGATAAGACCATGACAGCAGTGCTGACAAAGGAAGCAGATGTTGGCTTTATGGGAAGTGAAGCAACAATTTATACTTACGCAGGAGGGACACAGGATTATGCGGTGAACTTTGCACAGCTTACCCAGCGTGCAGGAAATTTCCTCGTAGCAAGGGAGGAAATGCCAGACTTTGACTTTTCCATGCTGAAAGGGAAAACAGTGCTTGGCGGTCGTGCAGGCGGTATGCCGGAGATGGTATTTGAATATATTCTGAAAAAGAACGGTCTTGATCCGAAGGCTGATCTTACGATCGACCAGAGTATCGATTTTGGGTCTACAGCAGCTGCCTTTTCCGGAAGTGACACAGCGGATTTTACGGTAGAGTTTGAGCCGCATGCGACAGCACTTGAGACGAAGGGGGATGGTTATGTAGTGGCTTCCCTTGGTGAAGCATCCGGCTATGTGCCTTACACGGCATTCAGCGCAAGAAAAAGCTATATCGAAGAAAACCCGGATACGATTCAGGCATTTACCAATGCACTGCAAATGGGAATGGATTATGTGAACAGCCATACGCCGGAGGAAATTGCAGCGGTGATCGCCCCTCAGTTTGAAGAAACAGAGGTAGAAACGCTGGAAAGGATCGTGAAGCGTTATTACGATCAGGATACTTGGAAAACAGATCTGGTCTTTGAGGAGGATGCCTTTATACTGCTGCAGAATATCCTGGAAGAAGCCGGGGAGCTGCCGGAAAGAGTGCCCTATGAGGCTCTGGTGACAACTGAGTTTGCAGAAAAGGCATGCAGGTAAAGAAGAAGCAGGGAAGAAGGAAATAAAATGCTGTCAGGAATAGCAATGACAGGACGGAAAGTGTATAGACAGAAGCTTTCAAAATAGATATAATAATATAGACATACAAGGGGACATACCGGACATAAGCTAAAACGGAATGTCGAATGTGTGGGGAAGTCAGTGAACCGCCGGCTTCCCCATAATACAAAACGGAGGACTGTAAAATGGGATTAATCAAAGCAATCAAGGGTGCAGCAGGAGGGGTTCTGGAGGATCAGTGGCGCGAGTATTTCTATTGTGATGCACTGGAGTCAGATGTACTGGTAACAAAGGGACACAGAAGAACCAAGGGGCGTGCTGCCAATAACAAGGGGGATGAAAATATCATTTCCAATGGTTCCGTGATCGCTGTCAATGAAGGACAGTGTATGATTATCGTTGATCAGGGTAAGGTCGTTGAGATCTGTGCGGAGGCAGGAGAATTTACTTATGATGCTTCTACAGAACCCAGTATCTTCTATGGCAAGCTGGGAGAGAATATTGTGAATTCCTTTAAGACCTTTGGAAAACGTATCACCTTTGCCGGAGATACAGCCAAGGATCAGAGGGTATATTTCTTTAATACCAAGGAAATTATGGGAAATAAATACGGTACGGCAAGTCCGGTACCGTTCCGTGTGGTAGATAATAACATCGGTCTTGATATTGATATCGCCATCCGCTGCAATGGTGAATATTCCTATCATATTACAGACCCCATTCTTTTCTATACCCATGTCTGCGGCAATGTGACAGAGGATTATGAGAGAAGAGAGATTGACAGCCAGTTAAAAACAGAGCTTATGACAGCATTGCAGCCTGCATTTGCAAAGATTTCCGCCATGGGTGTCCGTTACAGTGAAGTACCCGCACATACCATGGAGCTGGCAGATGCCCTGAATGATGTCCTTTCTGAGAAATGGGCACAGCTCAGAGGTATTGAGATCGTTTCCTTCGGTGTCAATTCCATGAAGGCATCTGAGGAAGATGAGAAGATGATCAAGGATCTGCAGAAGAGCGCAGTCCTTCGCAATCCCAATATGGCAGCAGCAACGCTTGTCGGTGCACAGGCAGAGGCTATGAAGGCAGCAGCGTCCAATACCTCCACAGGACCCATGATGGCATTTGCAGGCATGAATATGGCAACCCAGGCAGGGGGCATGAATGCACAGCAGCTGTTCCAGATGGGAGCAGCACAGCAGGCAGCACCCACGCAGCAGGCAGCACCTGCACAGACAGCTGCAGCTTCACAGACGGGTGACAGCTGGACCTGCAGCTGTGGGGCAGTCAATACTGGCAGGTTCTGTGTAGAATGCGGAGCCAAAAAACCGGAAGAGAATGGCTGGACCTGTAGCTGTGGTACTATAAATAAAGGCAAGTTCTGCAGCAACTGCGGCGCAAAGAAGCCTGCAGGCGTACCGCTTTACAAGTGTGACAAATGCGGCTGGGAGCCGGAAGATCCCAAGAATCCTCCGAAATTCTGTCCGGAGTGCGGAGATCCTTTTGACGATAACGATATCCATTAAGCCATCAGAGAAAAGGGGAGAATGATGAGTGGATTTGAAGAAAACCTGGAAGCAAGGGAAACCAAAACACTAGAAGAAACAGATAAAAAATGTCCAAGCTGTGGTGGTGTCATGGAATTTGACCCGACCACAGGGGGACTTGTCTGTCCGTATTGCGGACATACAGAAGAGATCAGGAAGGAAAAAACACAGCCTGCAAAGGCACAGGAGCTTGATCTTGACAAGGCAGAGCAGACGGAAAACTGTAACTGGGGTACCGAGAAGAAGACGGTGATCTGTAAGGCCTGCGGCGCAGAAACGGTTTATGATGCACTGGAGATCTCCGGCGTATGTCCGTTCTGCGGTTCCAATCAGGTTATGGAGGCTTCTGATCAGAAGACCATGGCACCGGGAGGTGTCGTGCCGTTCCAGGTAACAGACGAAAAAGCGGCTGGTTTATTTAAAAACTGGATCAGAAAGAAATGGTTCTGTCCGAAGCTTGCAAAAGAGAGTGCAAAGGCAAAGCGTTTTAAAGGGGTTTATCTTCCCTACTGGACCTTTGATGCTAAGACGGAAACGGAATACCGTGGAGAATATGGTAAGGATCGTACCGTGCGCAATGGGGATAAGGAAGAAACGGTCACAGACTGGTATCCGACAAAGGGTGTATACAGGGAAACGATCGATGATGAGCTTGTCTGTGCGACGACCAATCATAATCAGTCCATGCTGCAGGGACTGGAGCCTTACAAGACAGAAGAGAATAAGAGCTATAAGCCTGAGTATGTAGCAGGCTTTGCAGCAGAACGGTACGCTGTTGGTTTAAAGGAAGCCTTCCAGATGGCAAAGGAAAGCATTAAGTTTAAGCTGAGAGAAGCCATTGAAAGTAAGATCCGGACAGAGAAGAACGCAGATCATGTGAAAAATCTGAAATTATCTACCAGATATTATGATGTGACCTACAAGTATCTGCTCTTGCCGGTATGGATCTCCAGCTACAAGTACAAGGATAAGGTATACCAGTTTATGGTCAACGGACAGACCGGCAAGGTATCCGGCAAGACTCCGATTTCTATACCAAAGGTGATTATCACTGTGGCAGGTATTATTGCTATCTGCGTACTTATCTGGCTGCTTGCTAATTCATAAAAGATATGGGAAGGAAAAGACAGCTATGAATATGACGCTGATAATGGCAGCAGTGGTTCTGGTATTGCTGCTCTGTGTGATCGGTGCAGCAGCATACGGGATCAGCCGTCTGAAAAGAGGGATCTGGGACTTTTCCAGACAGGTATTTGGAACAGATTCCCTGAAGGAAGGATTTGACAGAGTCGAGGAGGAGTATCAGGAAACCCCGAAATCGGTGTCGGCAATGACAGGTCTTTATCTTCCCAAAATTAAGAAAGATTTTCCACAGTTTCAATATGATGATATGAGGGTCAGGGCTGAAAATGTCCTGACCTCTTATCTGATGGCGGTTTCTGCGGCAGATCAGGGACTTTTGAAGGAAGGAAGTCAGGAACTGAAGGATCAGCTTGAAATGAAGATCGTCCAGCAGAAGAATAGCGGGGAAAGAGAACATTTTGAGAAGGTCAGGATCCATCGGACAGAGATCACAGATTACAAGAAAAGAGAAGGAAGATGTACTGTCATGTTTCAGACGTCCCTGCAATACCGGTATTATGTGACTGCAGAAACCGGTGAGCTTGTAAGGGGCAGCCGGGACAGGGAAAAGCAGACAAGGTACAATACAGAGCTTGTGTATATACAGGACAGGGAGAAGGTGCAGGATGAAAGAGATCTGTCTCTTGGCATCAACTGCCCGAACTGTGGAGCACCCATATCAGGGCTTGGAGAAAAGGTGTGCGCTTATTGCGGGACACCGGTTGTGGAATTGAATTTATATGCGTGGACATTCCATCGGGTTACAGAAGTTTAAGCAGGAGTTTTTGGAATGAGTATTTATGATACATTAAATGAACAGCAGAAGCAGGGGGTATTTACGACAGAGGGACCAGTCCTCCTGCTGGCAGGTGCCGGGAGCGGAAAGACCCGTGTGCTGACACACAGGATCGCTTATTTAATAGAAGAAATGGGTATTAATCCCTATCAGATCATGGCGATCACCTTTACCAATAAGGCTGCCGGAGAGATGAAGGAAAGAGTAGAGAGCCTGGTTGGCTTTGCAGACAGTGCATGGATCACCACCTTTCACTCTACCTGTGTCAGGATCCTCAGGAGGTATATTGACAGGATCGGCTATGATACAAATTTTGTCATATATGATGCAGACGACCAGAAATCGGTGATCAAGGATGTTTGTAAGCGCCTGAATGTGGATACCAAGGTGTTAAAGGAGAGAACGGTGTTATCAGCGATCTCCTCTGCAAAGGATGAACTGATCTCCCCAAATGAATACAGCTTGAGTGCGGCAGGAGATTATCATAAGCAGAAGATTGCCGCTTTGTACCAGGAGTACCAGCAGACACTGAAAAAGAACAATGCAGTAGATTTTGATGATCTGATCATGAAAACGGTAGAGCTTTTTAAGGACTGCCCGGATGTGCTGCAGAGCTATCAGAACCGGTTCCGGTATATTATGGTGGATGAGTATCAGGATACTAACAGTGCCCAGTTTGAGCTGATCCGGCTGCTTGCCGGAGACAGACATAATCTGTGTGTGGTTGGTGATGATGATCAGTCTATCTACAAATTCCGGGGAGCCAATATCCGCAATATACTGGATTTTGAAAAATACTATCCGGAAGCAACAGTGATCCGGCTTGAGCAGAATTACCGCTCTACCCAGAATGTGCTGGATGCAGCAAATGCCGTTATCCGGAATAATATAGGCAGAAAGGAGAAAGCTCTCTGGACAGATCAGGGAGCTGGAGAGAGGATCCATTTCCGGCAGTTTGACAATGCCTATGAAGAGGCTGAATTTGTTGCAGATGATGTGGCAAGGAAAAAGCGGAACGGCAGCTATCAGTATAAGGACTGCGCAGTGCTTTACCGTACCAATGCGCAGGCCCGTCTTCTGGAAGAGAGGTTTATCGTAGAAGGTATTCCCTATGATGTGGTAGGCGGTGTGAACTTCTATTCCAGAAAAGAGATCAAGGATCTTCTGGCATATCTGAAGACGATTGATAATGGACGGGATGATCTTTCCGTAAAGCGTATCATCAATATCCCGAAGAGAGGGATCGGTGCTGCGACGATTGCCAAAGTACAGGATTATGCAGATGAAAAAGGGATCAGCTTTTATGATGCACTGAAGCAGGCGGATGAGATCAGCACCATAGGAAGAAGCGGTGCAAAGCTTAAGCCCTTCGTGGATATGATAAAGGTGTTCCGCAGTAAGCTAAAGGTGTATACGCTGACGGATCTGATCAAGGATATTATTGAAACGACAGGATATGTCAGGAATCTGGAGGCAGACAGTGAGGAAGAGGCACAGACGAGGATTGAAAATATCGATGAGCTGGTCAGCAAGGTGGCATCCTATGAAGAAACCCATGATGAGCCTTCTCTGAGTGAGTTTCTGGAGGAAGTGGCGCTGGTGGCGGATATTGATGGTGTGGATGAGGATGATGACAGAGTCCTTCTGATGACACTTCACAGTGCCAAGGGGCTGGAATTCTCTCAGGTTTACCTGACAGGCATGGAGGATGGTCTTTTTCCGAGCTATATGAGCATCGTAGCAGATGGAGATGCTGAGATTGAAGAGGAAAGGCGGCTTGCCTATGTGGGAATAACAAGGGCAAAGAAGGAGCTGACAATCTGCTGTGCTAAAATGAGAATGATACGGGGCGAGACGCAGTATAACGCAGTGAGCCGCTTTGTGAAGGAGATTCCGCCGGAGCTTCTGGATAACCGGATGCCAAAGCCGGCCTACCGGGATGATGATCTGCTGCAGCCTTCGAGGACAAAGCCGGCAGCGGTGCTGACTAAAAAGAGAACCGCTGCAGAAAATAAACCTTATATCGCAAGTGCCGGAACCAAAATGGGAATAAGCTCTTTTGGATCACTTGGAATCACCAAGGGAGGAAATGCTGCAGGAAAACCGGATTATGATGCAGGGGACAGGGTTTCCCATATCAAATACGGAGAAGGAACTGTGCTTGCCATGGAGCCGGGACCGAGAGATTACAAGGTAACGGTAGATTTTGATGAAGCCGGACAGAAGATCATGTATGCAGGATTTGCAAAACTCAAAAAATTATAAATTCAGGTAGTAAAAATGTTCACAAAATGCTATACTAATGGCATGAATTGGAATGGGATATGATTTTGTGCCCGCATAGGAAAGAGAGGTATCTTTTATGAACAGAGTGGAAGAAATGATGGATCTTATGAAAGCTCACGATCTCAGGGAGCTGAAAGAATTTTTTAATAAGAAGGAAGAGGAGCAGAAGAAAAATAATACACTGGTATGGGTATTTGCCATTATCGGTATTGTTGCTGCTGTAGCAGGAATTGCATTCCTTGTATACCGTTACTTCACACCGGATTATCTGGAAGATTATGATGATGATTTCGATGATGATTTTGAAGATGATTTCTTTGAAGAGGATGATGGGGATGCAGAGAAGAAGCCTGCTAAACAGGTATCTGAAAATGCAGCATCTGAGGAAGATTTCGCTGAATAATCCGGGAAGTCTGCAAAGAAAGGATTGTTTTGCAGAGAATACCTTCCAGGTATATTCAGGTGAGGTGCTTTCTCTGGCAGAAGGATATGCATAAATGAGATCATGAATAGGATGTGCAGCTTTTGCATGTCCTATTTTGCTGTGGAGGAATAGATTTGAAAAAAGGACAGATCATAGAAGGAACAGTAGAAAGAATTGATTTTCCCAATAAGGGTATCGTGGTGACTGAAGAGGGAAGCTGCACGGTAAAGAATGCCCTGCCGGGACAGAAGATAAAGGCAGTGATCCAGAAAAACAGAAAGGGAAGGGCTGAGGGCAGACTGCTTTCTGTAGAAGAAAATTCACCTCTTGAAACGAGCCGGATATGTCCTCACTTTGGAACCTGTGGTGGCTGTACGTATATGTCCCTGCCCTATGAAGAAGAAGTGAAGATCAAGGAAGGACAGATCCGAAAGCTTCTTACAGGTGTTCTTGCCAGACAGGAGAGACCATGGATCTTTGAAGGGATCAAGAAGAGTCCGGAATGCTATGGCTACCGGAATAAGATGGAATTTTCCTTCGGAGATGAAGTAAAAGACGGTCCCCTGGCACTTGGCATGCATAAGAGAGGCAGCTTTTATGATATTGTGACTGTAGATCACTGTCAGATCGTAGATGAAGATTACAGGAAGATCCTTTCCTTTACGAGAGATTATTTTGCAGAGCGGAATATCAGCTTTTTCCACAGATTAAGACATACCGGATATCTGCGTCATCTTCTTGTGAGAAAGGCAAAGCGTACCGGAGAGATCCTGGCTGCCCTTGTGACAACCTCCCAGGAGGAAGTGGATCTGACAGCATATAAGAAGGGGTTGCTTGCACTTTCTCTGGATGGCAGTCTGGCAGGAATTCTCCATATCACAAATGATGCGGTGGCAGATGTGGTACAGAGTGACAGAACAGAGATCCTGTATGGACGGGATTTTTTTGAGGAGGAGCTTCTGGGACTCAGGTTCAAGATTTCTGTATTTTCCTTTTTTCAGACCAATTCCCTGAGTGCCGAGGTGCTGTACCAGACAGTAAGGGACTACGTGGGAGACCTGACAGACGGAGAGGGAAAAGCAGATAAGGTTGTATATGATCTTTACAGCGGTACGGGAACAATCGCCCAGCTCCTGTCTCCGGTAGCGAAGAAGGTGATTGGCGTGGAAATCGTGGAAGAGGCGGTAGAGGCAGCAAGGGAAAATGCGAAGAGAAACGGTCTGACCAACTGCGAATTTATTGCAGGCGATGTGCTGAAGGTACTGGATCAGATCAAAGAGAAGCCGGATATGATCGTGCTGGATCCCCCACGTGACGGTATTCACCCGAAGGCACTTACGAAGATCATCAGCTATGGGATTGACAGGATCGTTTATATTTCCTGCAAACCCACCAGCCTTGTGAGAGATCTGGAGGTTTTCCTTGAAAATGGATATTACGTGGAAAAGGCAGTGGCAGTGGATCAGTTCCCATTTACCACAGGAATTGAGACTGTTGTTCTTCTGTCCCAACAAAAACCGGACGATCATATTGAGATAGAGATTAAGCTGGATGAGATAGATACTACAAGTGCAGAGGCAAAGGCTACATACAAAGAAATAGAAGAATGGGTGCAGGAGCACTACGGATTTCATGTAACAAATCTTAATATCGCTCAGGTAAAGCAGAAGCATGGAATTATAGAAAGAGAGAATTACAATAAACCTAAATCTGAGAATAGCAGACAGCCAGGAACTACTCCGGAAAAGGAGAAGGCCATTACAGAAGCTCTTAAACATTTCAAGATGATATGATAATTGAGAGACATTCTTTTATGGAGTGTCTCTTATTTTTTTATAAAGATATATAATCTTCATCAAATCTTTATTTTTTCTTCGTATTCTGTTTTCAGGTTAAGAAACAACTGTGATAACAAAATAAAAAATAAATTTATATATTGAAAAGAAGGGAAAATAACGATGGAAATGATGCTTAAAACTAACGAACTTTGCAAGACATTTAAAGATCAGAAAGTTGTAAATAAAGTTTCACTTAATATACCGAAGGGATGTGTATATGGTCTCCTTGGGCCTAATGGTGCAGGAAAGTCGACAACACTTAAGATGATTACCGGAATCATGAAGCCCACAGATGGCGAGATCATCTACGACGGAAAACCCTGGAACAGAGGCGTGCTTGAAGAAATCGGAGCACTGATCGAGAATCCTTCAATCTATGAAAACCTTACAGCAAGAGAGAATCTTGAAGTAAGAGCAGTTCTTCTGGGAACTCCAAAGAGTCGTATCAATGAAGTTTTAAAAACAGTTTCACTTACGAACACAGGAAAAAAGAAGGCAGGTCAGTTTTCACTTGGAATGAAGCAGAGACTTGGAATCGCCCTGGCGCTTCTCGGAAATCCTAAGCTTCTTATTCTGGATGAGCCAACAAACGGACTTGACCCCATCGGAATTGAAGAACTTAGAGAACTCATAAGATCCTTCCCAGAGCAGGGAATCACAGTGATCCTCTCAAGCCACATTTTATCAGAGGTTCAGATGTGTGCAGATTACATCGGAATTATTTCAGATGGAGTTCTCGGATATGAAGGAAAGCTTCTTCCCGGACAGAATCTTGAAGACCTTTTTATGGAGGTTGTTAAGAAAAACCGTAGGCTTCAAAATATCGCATAACCTAAGAGATTCTTCCAATTACCGAATAGATTAGACGAAAGGATTACAACAATGACTAACATAATCAGAGCAGAGTTTTTAAAATCAAAAAGAACCATGAGTAGTATACTTATATTTGCATTCCCAATAATCGCACTTGTAATGGCGCTTGTGCTTACAGCAGGAATGACAAACGCTTACGCAGAGAGCGCATGGAACTGGTGGTATACGCTTCTTCTCCCCGGAATGATTGCTATCATAAGTTATCTTTCGGTAATGAGAGAGAAGAAAAACGGGTACTACAATGTCAAAGCCCTTCCTATCGAGAAAAAAAAGCTGATGATTGGGAAAATAACCTATCTTGGAATTCTTGTACTCATATCAAATGCGGTTCTGTTTATGGGCGCTGCTTTTGGAGGCATCTTTTTAACAACAAGTGTTCCGGTAGTTGGGGCAGCTATAACTGTTTTAGTTCTTTCTATAGTTCAGCTATGGCAGATTCCACTTTTCTTATTCCTTAGCGAAAAATTCGGGATGGTTGTTGAACTCATATCCTGCCTGTTCATAACCGTGCTTGGAATTATCGTGGCACCTTCAGGAAAATGGTTTTTGTTCGTATCTGCAGTACCTATGAGAGTTGTTACTCCGCTTCTTCATGTACTTCCAAACGGTCTGAGAGCCCAGGCAGGAGATCCTCTTCTTAATGCTTCTGTAATCTTTCCCGGAATTCTCATCGCCATTGTCTGGTTTGTGGTTTTAACTTATCTATATCTTAACTGGTTTGAAAAAAGAGAGGTGAAATAAAAATGTTTAGTAGATGCCTTCGAGCAGATTTTTATAAAATGAAAAGAAGTTCCGTAACTATTGCGCATATCGTAATCCCGATTGTGGTAAGCGCAGTGTTTCTTGCTTATTATGCGGCTTCCGGATGGAATGAGACCGATAAGATATCTGCATTTTATGAGGCTCTTGGATTTGGATTTCCTGTATTGATTGGAATATTCGTTGCAAGTACAATGGAGCAGGAGCAAAATGCGGGCTCGTTCCAAAACCTTCTTACTATAAGAAGTAAGAAGGCAGCGCTCTTTTCAAAGGTGGTGACATTACTTTTACTTAGTCTCTTTGCCTTGCTATTTACAGCAGTTTTATTCGGATTAGGCTTTATCATAATTCACGGACAGGGCACCGCTTCAATGGGAGTGTTCCTCATGGCAGCCTTTGTTATGTGGCTTTCAGCGATTCCGCTCTATCTGATATTTGAGATTTTTGCATTTGTTTTTGGCAAGGCTTTTGTAATAGGTGCAGGTTTGATCTCAGGACTTATCAGTGCACTTTTCCTTACAGATATTGGAATGTATGCCTGGAAGGTCGTGCCACTTTCATGGACAGCCAGAATGCCTGAAACATTCCTTGTATACGAACTTTCAGATAGTGGAGCACTTTCTGAGATCAGGTCACAGGCACCGATTTACATGGTAGTTACCATCGTATGCCTGGCGGGATATTTCGTTTTTTCTGCAAACTATGAGGGTAGTAAGATATCTGAATAATTGGCTCCAAATATTTTGAAAAAGAGGATGAAAAAAAGAATTATGGCAAACATACTGGCAGTTGACGACGAAAACGCCATTTTAAACATGATCGAGAATGTTCTTGTTAAGGATTCCCACACTGTTACAAAAATTGATGATCCTACAAAAATTGAGATGGATAAGCTCTCACGCTTTGATCTTGTATTACTGGACGTGATGATGCCTGGAATTGATGGGTTTGAGCTATGCTCAAAGATTAGAAATGTAGTTGATTGCCCAATTTTATTTATCACTGCAAAGATGGATGAGGGAAGTCTTGTAAATGGCCTGGCCCTTGGGGCAGATGATTATATCTGCAAGCCCTTCGGAGTAATGGAACTTCGTGCGAGAATTGGAGCACATCTTCGAAGAGAAAAGCGTGAGCATGTGGCAAGACTTGCCCTTGGCAGAATCTGCTTCATGCTTGAAGCCCGTAAGATGATGCTTGATGAAGAGGAAATAAACCTCACAAAGGCTGAGTACGACATATGTGAGTTTTTGGCAAAGAACCATGGTCAGATTTTTTCAAAGGAACAGATACTGGAAAAGGTGCTGGGGTATGACAGCGAAAGTAGCGACAGCACAATAATCACACATATCAAAAACATCAGAACGAAGCTATCACGCTTTGAGTATATGCCGATTAAGACAGTTTGGGGGATTGGATATAAATGGGAAGAGTAATAAGTAAGGATAAAAAGAATAAGAGGGGAACACTAGGTCTTGGAAGCATGTTCGAGGTCTATATTTTTTTAATGGGATTAGCACTCCTTATATGGGCAGCCATTTCTCTTTTTGCTTTTGTCTTTCTTATAAATGCCGGAGTTATCTACCCGGCTGATTACGCGGAATACAGGATAAGTGAAGTTTCTGAACAGATTAAAACAGCAAATGAAGTGACAGATGATCTGATTCCCGAGGTATGCCGCTATGTGGTTTTTTCAGAGGATGGAAAAGTCCTCTCAGGCGATCTTGATGAAAAGGATGTGGAAACCGCATGGAAGGTATTATCAAATAATAATTATAGCGATGGAAAATTTTATAAAATTATTATCCGTCCGGATGAATATGTTGTTTTGCAGTATAGGCTTAAGCCTCAGTATAAATCCATGTGGATGAATGAGCATCTGCCGAATCCTGAAAATCTCCTGACCATTTTCATTATTATATGCTGCTTGGGAATCATGCAGATTTTTGCTAAGAAATTTGGCTCAGGGATTAGAAAGAAGATGACTCCCATGAGAGAGGCCTTAGAGCAGATTGGCGACAGGAACCTGGATTTTAAGGTAAATTATTCAGGCGTTAGAGAGATTGACGAATGCCTTGTAGCACTGGATGACATGCGATACGCGCTTAAGACTTCACTTCAGAAGCAGTGGGAGACCGAGCAGGAAAAGAGCAGGCAGATGTCAGCACTTGCCCACGACATCAAGACTCCCCTTACAGTGGTTCGTGGCAATTCTGAGCTTTTGCTTGAGACAGAACTTACGGATGAGCAGAAGAACTATGCGGACTATATTTCAGGAAGTGCACTTCAGATTCAGAATTATGTACAGACTCTCATAGAAGTTACAAAGTCTCAGGAAGGTATCGAGCAGACACCTGTTAAGGTAAAAGTCGCTGATATTCTAACTGATATTAAAAAGCAGACCATGGGGCTTTCGGAAGTTTATCAGCTTCAGATTAAATGGAAGGAAGAATGCAATGGCGAGGATATTATCAGTGTTGTGTATGACCATGTAGTCAGGGCTGTCATGAATGCTGTGAGGAATGCTGCTGAGCACACCCCTGAGGGTGGCATAATAGATATTACTGCCACATACAGCTACGGAAAACTTGCCTTTACTGTTGAGGATTCCGGAAGTGGCTTCACGCCTGAAGCCCTTGCTCATGGCACAGAGCAGTTTTTCATGGATGATTCCAGCAGAACTGGTGGCTTTCATTATGGTATTGGATTGTTCTTTGCTAAGAAAGTTGCAAAGGAGCATGACGGAGATGTTGTTCTTGCTAATTCTAAGGAGAGCGGCGGTGCTAAGGTTGAGATAAGTTTTATAAGTCAAGGGGATGGTTTTCATTGACTCAGCAAATCCAATTAGTTAAAGAGTATAGTTCTACAGAATTAGTTATACGTTATTTTTTCTTCTTTCCACGTCCATTTCCTTTAATAGGTTTACAAAGATCTGAGTACCTTTGCAGGATGTCGGTAAAGGTTTTAAACTCATAGGGGTCCATTTTGGTGAAATTGATTTTGAAGAGTTTGCTGTACATTATCATCTGAGCTTGCGTTGCATTATCGGCAGTCTTTAATTATTCAAATGAGTCAAGGATATCATCAACAGGTGTAGTTGCATCACCGGTTTCTGCGTCTTTGCTATGAGCATCTCTTAAGTCTTTTGCGATTTTTACGATGTCATTTCCAAGAAGGTTGTTAAAGTAATTATCTTCTGAAATAGAAGCTGTCTCTAAAGTTTTCATGTAGTGATCTTCATCAGAAATACCTTTGTTTTGGAGACGGACTCTTGTCTGTTCAATCATTTTGTTGATGTTCCTAAATTGCATTCCGGCAAGATTATCAACATAGATTTCCATGTCTGTGAGAAAATTGGTAAACTCAGGATGCTTTATCATTTCGCAAATTAGGCGAACGTTAAGTTTGCCACTTTTCAATAATTCTACTGTTTCATCATCTAATCCTAAGTCATCAACTGGGAATCTGTGTTGCTCGCGATTCTCGGTTAGTCCTAATAAATAATCAGATGTTACTCCATAAAAATACGCAAGGGTAACAATGGCCTTGTGAGAGATTTCTTTGTAATCATCTGTTTCATAATTTCCAAGTGATGCTCTGGATATTCCGGTCTGTTCTGCCAGTTCTTGCAGTGACAGACCTTTTTCTATTTGTAGGTCTTTTAACTTTTCCTGGATTGATAACTTGCACTTCATTGTTTTATTCCCCCAATACGTTTCATGACTTTCCTTTCATTTTTTATCATAGCAAAAGCACATTTGCATTAAAAGGTGAATGCTATAATCGTAGAAATTTTTGGATTAAGAATATTTTTCCTACCTCTTGGATATACGGAGTAGAGCTTTCAAATCTTGGATAATGAGCTCGTGAACAATGATTACAAAAGAGAGGAGGTGAAAAGCAAATGTTGTTAAATCAGGGATACGTTCCATGTGACAAACAAATTCATATCAAGATTCCGGAAGATCAATTACAGATGATTCATGACAGGATGAAGCAGATAGGAGTCAAAAACATGAGTGCCTATATCAGGAAAATGGCAGTCGATGGATATTACATTCACATTGACTTCAGTGAGTTATTAGAAATCATCAAACTCATGAAAATTGACAGTAACAATATCAACCAGATTGCAAAAGTCGCTAATGCATGTGGCGCCGTAGATAGCAAAACTATTTCTGATATGAAGGCGGATCATGAACGAGTTTTGAAGAAGGTAGAAAAGACTTTCAACAAATATTTGGACATTTATTGATTCTGTTTTCAGCCTGCTTTGCAGGCGTAGCTTGCCGATGCAAATTGGCAATCAGGGGGATTGGGGGCGCACGACGTCCGGGGGACGTCGGCTTTGCGCGGACCGGAGTGGAACGGAGCATACTTCCCAACAAGCAAAATCGCATCAGATGTACACCGATGCACTGCTTGCCAATTTGTGAAAGGCATAAATTTATAGGAAAGGACGGATATATATGAGGAAGAATTTTTTCGATGATGCAGCTTATAATGTAGCATTTGAAAGATGCATTGATATACTTGCAGAGCTAATTGAAAAGTATGCAGGTAAGCTTGCCTTGTGTGATATAGGTTATGACTATTGTATATATATTGGAAATACACCAGTCACAGTAGTAATGAGTTCCTACGATGATACCAGAGATTGGTTCGGAGACTATTATAATCGCACTTATCGAGAAAGAGATTCAATATATAAGTTGTGTCAGAAAGCGAGGAGGCACAAAATGAAGATTACAAATCTTGATGAAGCCCTTAAGAGAATAAAAGAATTGGAAAAAGAAGTTGCTGAGCTTAAAGCAGAAAATGAGACTCTCCGCAATCGTAACTTCGGCGGACGCAAAAAACATGACGAAGCATGGATGTCTGCGTACAATGATTTTATTTTGAAGTATGAGAGTGGTAAGACACTGGTAGAGATTGTTGCAGAGGGTAATGTTAGCAGAAGAACAGCTTATCGTTATCTGGCATATTATAAAGAGTTGCAGAAAATTGTAGGTGATAAAGAGACAGAATCTTGAGGTCAAAAAATGTACCGCAAAATAATATGCTTGAAATGATTTAAGAAAGGCAAATGATATGGCAGGCAATAAAAATACTAATACAACAGTAGAGAAAACAGAAATTGCGGTAATTGAGATTACTGAAGAACTTCTTAGAGAAAAACTTTATGAGATTCGTGGCAAGAAGGTTATGCTGGATGCTGATTTAGCAGAAATATACGGGTACGAAACTAAGGCTTTTAACCAACAGGTAAAAAGAAATATCGAACGCTTCCCTGAGGATATGATGTTTCAGCTTATCGATAGTGAGCTTGAAAATTTGCGGTCACAATTTGTGACCGCAAATATAAGTAGTATGACAAGGAGTAATCCATTTGTATTTACAGAGCAGGGCGTTTATATGTTGATGACGGTATTGAAAGGGGATCTTGCTGTAAAACAGAGCCACGCTTTGGTTCGAACCTTTAAGAAGATGAAAGATTATATACTTGCAAATCAGGGACTTATTGGTCAGCGCGAGATAATGCAGCTGTCTATGCAGACAGCAGATAATACAGTTGGAATACATAAACTGCGAATGGAAATTGGTTCCGTTGAAAAACAGATGTCGGATATCATGGAACAGCTGGGAGATGTAGTCACTAAATCTGAGTTAGCTGAAATGATGAACGGTTTTGTGAACGATGAGGATAACGGATGGCTCATGTTTAATACGAAGTATTGTAGTGCTGATGTTGCCTATTCTTCTATTTACAGCCAGGCCAAAAAGTCAGTATATCTGGTTGACAACTATATAGGGCTTAGGACTTTGGCGTTATTGAAAAACGCACCCGCCGGGACTGATATTAAAATATTCAGCGATAATATTGGAAGTGGCAAGCTTCATAATGTTGAGTATACAGATTTTTGTAAAGAGTATCCAAACATCAATCTTTCCATGCAACACACTGGTGGAATATTTCATGATAGATTTATTGTTCTTGATTATGGGATAGATAAGTATAAACCGATGATAAAGAAGCTATTACAAAATGGATTGTTGCAGCTTCCATAGGGGGATGTGCAAAATGAAGAAAAAAGAAAAATGTTACATCTATACTCGTGTTTCCACTGCAATTCAAGTTGATGGTTATAGCTTGGATGCACAGCGAGATAAACTCACAAAATACGCTGAATATCAGGATATGGAAGTTGTAAAAGAGTTTTCAGATGCAGGTCATTCCGGAAAAAATATAAATGGTAGACCTGAGTTCTCTCAGGTGCTTGAAGAAATAGCAAGTGGCAAGGATGGGGTGAGCTTTGTTCTTGTTTTTAAGCTCTCAAGATTTGGGAGAAATGCCGCAGATGTTCTAAGCTCTTTACAGTTAATGCAGGATTATGGAGTAAATCTGATTTGCGTAGAGGACGGAATAGATAGTTCTAAGGAAGCAGGAAAACTAATGATATCTGTGCTATCAGCAGTTGCAGAAATTGAGCGTGAGAATATTCTTGTTCAGACGATGGAAGGGCGCAGACAGAAGGCAAGAGAAGGTCGTTGGAACGGAGGGTTTGCTCCTTACGGATACAAACTTGTAGATGGAGACCTACAAATAGCTGAGGATGAAGCGGAAATCATTCGTATCATTTTTGATAAATATATTCATACTAATATGGGTGTTAATGGTGTAGCGGATTACCTAAATACGCATGGATATTAAGAAGAAAAAGCGTCAGAATAATACACTTGATGCATTTGCAAGTTCTTTCATA
>ERZ827458.501-NODE-501-length-53075-cov-10.797699_pt1 | contig 53075 bp, 50 predicted proteins | sample MGYA00519706_ERZ827458 | MGnify/ENA primary metagenome ERZ827458 (study PRJEB31778, sample SAMEA3449309) | human gut metagenome | biome: human gut; feature: human-associated habitat; material: faeces | place: United Kingdom | collected 2010/2012 ...
TCCGCTACACCAACGAGAAGCACCCGAAGCAGATTTATTCCTGTAAGACCTACAATGCCTACGGGAAACAGCACTGTTCCCAGCACCGGGTTGAGTACGACACCCTGTACCGGCTTGTACTGAACAAAATCCGGGAGTGTGCCAGAGCCGCCCTGATGGACGGGGAAGCCGTTGCCGGGAAGCTGTCCGACACCTGCGAAGCCGAGCAGAAAGGCCAGCGGGAAGCGTTGGAACGCTCCCTTGCCAAAGACGAGGAACGGATTGACGTTCTGGAAAAGATGGTTCTGCGGCTGTATGAGGATATGGTTGCCGGACGTATCAGCGAAGCAAACTTCAATCTGCTGATGGAAAAGACGCAGAAGGAACAGGCCGAGTTGAAGGCGAGGGTTGAGGAAGGCCGGAAGAAGCTGGCCGATGAAATCCGGCTTGCGTATGACGCCCGCCAGTGGGTAGAAGCCATTCAGGAATACGCCGACATCACGGAACTGGACGCAGCTACCCTTAATCGCCTGATTAAAGAAATCGTTGTCCATGAGAGCATAGACAGCGATAAAACAAGACACATTTCTATCGAAATTCATTTTAATCTCAAACCCCTCCCGGAAGTGGAGCAGGTCACAGCCTGACCTGCCCCGCCGGGGCGGTTCTAAAAAAACTCCATAGATATTTCTTGACACGCCGCCGCCCGCCATCGAGCCGGTTTCCTACACCTATTTGGGTATGAAACAATTTGTTGCAGGCGGCGGCATGGCACTGATTGGTCTGACGCTTGTCCCGCTGCTCAAAGGCCTGTTTGGCTGATCATGGGACAACTCCACATAGGGCATATGGCTTCCTGCCGCTTGTAGTAGGAAGCCATATACCGAAGGAGGGAATGGATTGGATTTTATCTGGAATAAAATAACCGAATGGCTTAAGGAAATCATGATTGGCGGCATTATGGGCAACCTGCAGGGCCTGTTTGACAATGTCAATCAGCAGGTCAGCGGCATTGCGGGGCAGGTGGGCGCTACGCCCCAGGCGTGGAACAGCAGCATTTATGGGATGATCCGCAGCCTGTCGGATAACATCATTCTCCCTATTGCCGGAGTGATTCTGGCCATCGTGATGACCTTGGAGCTTCTGCAGCTGGTGCTGGAAAAGAACAATATGCAGAATTTTGAAACCTGGGTGTTCTTTAAATGGATTTTCAAGACCTTCTGCGCTGTCCTGATCGTTACCAACACCTGGGACATCATCATGGGCATCTTTGACGCGGCGCAGAGCGTCGTCGGCAGTGCCGCCGGGCTGATCAGCGCGGACACGGCCATTGAGATGACGCAGGTGATGGGTGATCTGGAAGCAAGACTGCGGGAGATGGAAATAGGGCCGCTATTGGGGCTCTGGTTTCAAACGTTGTTTGTGGGCGTGACCCTTCAGGCGCTCAGCATCTGCATTTTCGTGATCGTCTATGGCCGGATGGTGGAAATCTACGTTGTCACGTCGCTTGCCCCCATTCCCATGGCAACCATGATGAATCACAGCTGGGGGCAGATGGGACAGAATTACCTTCGTTCGCTGTTTGCCCTGGGCTTTCAGGCGTTCCTCATCATCGTCTGCGTGGCGATTTACGCGGTGCTGGTGCATACCATCGCGGTAGGAACCGACGTAGTGGCGGCTATCTGGACGTGCATCGGCTATACGGTGCTGCTGTGCTTTTCCCTGTTCAAATCCGGCGGCGTGGCAAAGCAGATTTTCGGAGCGCATTAAAGGCCGGTTGACTTTGAAGAAACAAACGTCTGTGGTAAAATCATTTAGAAGAAAATCACGGATTGATTTGCGAAGGAGGATGTGCATGGAAAATCAGGATTCCATCCAGCTCTTTGAAAACCAGCAGATCCGTACCGCCTGGGATACGGAAAAAGAGGAATGGTATTTTTCTATCGTGGATGTGATTGGCGTTCTGACGGATCAGGCGGATGCTCGCCATGCCGCGAAATATTGGAGCGTCCTGAAAACCCGTTTGAAACAGGAGGGCAGCCAACTGACTACAAATTGTAGTCAGTTGAAAATGACCGCTGCGGATGGTAAAAAGCGACTGACGGATGTTGCCGATACCGAACAGCTTCTGCGGATCATTCAGTCCGTTCCTTCGCCTAAAGCTGAGCCATTTAAGGTGTGGCTTGCGCAGGTGGGGCGTGAGCGCGTGGAGGAAACCATCGATCCGGAGCTGACCATTGAACGGGCGCTGGAAACCTATCTGAAAAAAGGTTATCCCCGCGAATGGATCAACCAGCGCTTGCAGGCTATTCAGGTTCGCAAGGAACTGACGGACGAATGGCAGGGCCGCGGCGTGAAAAAGGGAATCGAGTATGCCATCCTGACAGATGAAATAACCCGCGCATGGTCAGGCATGAGCACAAGGCAGTATAAGCAGCTGAAAGGGCTGAAAAAGGAAAATCTTCGGGATCATATGAGCACGACGGAAATCATTTTGAATATGCTGGCGGAAACCGCAACCAAAGATATATCCCGGCAGGCTCAACCAAAGAACTTCGAAGAAAATCAGCAGGTGGCCCGTCGTGGCGGCAGAATTGCCGGCAATGCCCGCAGGGAACTGGAGCAGGAGACCGGTCAATCCGTCATAACATCCGCTAATGCCGCTCAGCTAAACGCCGTCATAACAGCGCTGGTAGAAGAACCCATGGAGCCGAAAAAAGAAGGCACGGAAAAGTAAATGAATAACTCATTCCCCAAAGCGTCTCCCAAAGCGAGACGCTTTTTTTGATTCAAAAAGGAGGGATTCAATTGGCCTACGTTCCCGTTCCCAAAGACCTGACGAAAGTGAAATCAAGGGTCCTGTTCAATCTGACAAAGAGGCAGCTCATCTGCTTTGGCGGCGGCGCGCTCATCGGCGTTCCGCTTTTCTTTTTGCTCCGGGGCAGCCTGGGCGCAAGCTCTGCCGCCATCCTCATGGTGCTGTCCATGCTGCCCCTGTTCGTCATGGGGCTGTATGAGAAAAATGGCCGGCCGCTGGAAAAAATGCTGGGCGATGTGATTCAGACGGTGTTCCTGCGCCCCAAGCGGCGGCCCTATCAAACCGACAATCTGTACGCCGCGCTCATGCGGCAGGAACAGATGGAAAGAGAGGTGCAAAAAATTGTCCGTCAAACGAAAGCTCACCCGTGAGGAAAGGGCGCGTCTCAGGGAAATTCTTGGCCGTACCCAAAAGGAAAAGTACCCTTCTACTGCTCAACAGACCATTCCGTATGACCGTATCTGGCCGGATGGAATCTGCCTGGCAAACGAAAAGTTCTACACAAAAACCCTGCAGTTTCAGGACATTAACTACCAGCTGGCACAGAACGAGGACAAGACCGCCATCTTTGAGGGCTGGTGCGACTTTCTCAATTATTTCGATTCATCCATTCACTTTCAGCTTTCCTTCGTCAACCTTGCAGTCAGGACGGAGGAGTTTGAACAGAGCGTTGCCATTCCTCTGCGGGGCGATGACGCCGATGAAAGCCGGATCGAATACGCCGCCATGCTGCAAAACCAGCTGGCCAAGGGGAACAATGGCCTGAGAAAAACCAAATACATTACCTTTGGCATTGAGGCAGATAGCATCAAGACCGCCAAGCCCCGACTGGAACGGATTGAAACCGATCTTGTGAATCACTTCAAACAGTTGGGCGCTGCGGTGGAAACGCTGAACGGAAAGGAACGCCTACGGCTCCTCCATTCCATTTTTCATATGGACACTCAGGAGAAGTTCGCCTTTGAATGGGACTGGCTGCCGCGCACGGGCCTATCCACCAAGGATTTCATTGCCCCTACGGGCTTTGAGTTCCGGGAGGGACGGCGCTTCCGCATGGGCGGAACGCTGGGGGCTATTTCCTTTCTGCAAATTCTGGCTCCGGAGCTGAACGACCGAATGCTGGCGGACTTCCTCAACATGGAAAGCAGCCTGATCGTCAGCCTGCACATCCAGTCCATCGACCAGACGGCGGCCATCCGGCAGATCAAGCGCAAAATTACCGACTTGGATAAAAGCAAGATCGAGGAACAGAAGAAAGCCATCCGCGCCGGATATGACATCGACATTCTTCCCTCTGATCTGGCCACCTACGGCGGAGAAGCCAAAAAGCTGCTGGAAGACCTGCAAAGCCATAACGAGCGCATGTTCCTGGTCACCTTTCTGGTGATGAACACCGCCGGTACCCGGCAGCAGCTGGAAAACCGCGTGTTCCAGGCGCAGGGAATCGCTCAGAAGTACAACTGCGCGCTGGAGCGTCTGGATTTCCAGCAGGAAAAGGCGCTGATTTCGTCTCTGCCGCTGGGCCTCAACCAGATTGAAATCCAGCGGGGATTGACCACCAGCAGCACGGCCATCTTCGTTCCTTTTACCACACAGGAGCTGTTTCAGACGGAGGGCGAACCCCTGTATTACGGTCTGAACGCCCTTTCCAACAACCTGATCATGGTAGACCGCAAGCGGCTGAAAACGCCCAACGGTCTGATTCTGGGCACGCCCGGCAGCGGCAAGTCTTTCAGCGCCAAGCGGGAGATCACCAACGCCTATCTGATTACGGACGACGACGTGATCATCTGTGATCCCGAGGGCGAGTATTATCCGCTGGTAGAGCGTTTTCACGGGCAGGTGGTCAAGATTTCTCCTGCCAGTCCTCACTACATTAACCCCATGGACATGAACCTGAATTACAGCGACGACGACAATCCCCTGTCGCTGAAATCGGACTTTCTGCTGAGTCTGTGCGAGCTGATCGTAGGCGGACGGGAAGGGCTTCAGCCCATCGAGAAAACCGTCATCGACCGTGCGGTGCGGCTGGTGTACCAGCCGTATCTGGCAGACCCACGGCCGGAAAATATGCCGGTGCTGGGCGACCTGTATCAGGCACTGCTGGCCCAGGAGGAAAAGGAAGCGCGGCGGGTCGCCACGGCGCTGGAAATCTATGTTTCCGGTTCTCTCAATGTATTCAACCACCATACCAACGTGGATATTCAGAACCGGCTGGTCTGCTATGACATCAAGGAGCTGGGCAAGCAGCTGAAAAAGCTGGGAATGCTGATTGTACAGGATCAGGTGTGGGGCCGTGTGACCGCCAACCGCTCCGTGGGCAAAGCCACCCGGTACTATGTAGACGAATTCCACCTTCTTTTGAAGGAAGAACAGACGGCAGCCTACAGCGTGGAAATCTGGAAGCGCTTCCGCAAATGGGGCGGCATTCCCACGGGAATCACGCAGAACGTAAAGGATTTGCTTTCTTCCCGGGAAGTGGCGAATATCTTTGAGAATTCCGACTTCATCTACATGCTCAATCAGGCGGGCGGCGACCGGGAGATCCTGGCGAAGCAGCTGAACATTTCGCCCCATCAGCTTTCCTACGTGACCCACAGCGGCGAGGGCGAAGGGCTGCTGTTCTACGGCAATACGATTTTGCCCTTCATCGACCGCTTCCCCAAGGACACCAAGCTGTACAAGATGATGACCACCAAGCCCGGCGAAGTGCAAGGCAAACCGAAGGAAGGCACAAGGACATGATGGGATGGAGTATCGGAACTGTACTTTTGGTGCTGTTTTTGCTGCTTATGGTTTTATCCGCGTGCAAAGTCAGCGCGGCAGCAGACGCGCAGGCTGAAAGGAATTTTCATCAAATGATAGAGCGGCGTTTTCAAAACGCCGCTTTGCGTAAAGAGGTGATAACCGATGACTGAAAAAGAAGGGTCACGGCTCCTCTTTTCGGAGGAAGAAACGAACGAAGGCCCTTCCCAAGTGACTTCTTCTCGTCCACCTTTACGGTTTTCTTCGGAGAAAATGTCTGACGATTCATCGTTCCAGACAAAAACAGAAAAAGCAGCAGGTGATTTGAATAAATTTAGGACAAATCGTCCTAAAAAGAAAATGCGGACGACTTATCGGGAATCCGCCGGAGAGACCCAGGTACGCCTGCACTTTGAGGAAAAGCCAAAGCCTACCCCACCCTCCCCTTCTGCCGGAATCATGGGCCTGTCTCTGTCGGAAGTTCACCGCCAGATCGGCAAGGTAGAGGAGGAAAATACCGGTGTGGAGGCGGCCCATCATGGGGAGGAAGCCGCTGAAAAGGCTGCACGCTTTGCAGAGCATTCCTACCGTTCCCACCAGCTCAAGCCCTACCGGCAGCTGGAAAAAGCTGAACAGAAGCTGGATAAAGCCAACTTTCGCTCTTTGCAGCAGAAAGCCGCGTTCTCCAGCCATCCTCTTTCCCGCTGGCGGCAGAAGCAGGCCATCCGAAAAGCCTATGATGCTGCTCGAACAGCAGGCGGGGCGCTTCCTCAAAATCCGGTATTGCGGATACTCCACAAGGCCAAGCGCTTCATTACACGCAGCAAGAAAACGTACATGTTGGGCGGCGCGCTGTTCCTGCTGCTGGCTATGCTGATCAACGGGCTGTCCTCCTGCACTCCGCTTTTGCAGGGTGGATTGCAGGCGCTGGTAATTGCTACCTATCCTGCCGAGGATGAAGACATTCTCGCCGCCGAACGCTACTACAAGGGACTGGAGGATGAGCTTCAGCAGAAAATCGACCGCTATGCCGCAGAGCATCCGCAGTACGACGAGTTTCAGTATGATGTGGCTCGAATCTGGCATGATCCTCATGCGCTGATTTCGCTGGTATCAGCCCATGCCAACGGAGAGTGGAAAATTGACGGCGTGTATGGTTTCCTGAATCGCCTGTTTGAAGAACAGTACACGCTGTCCCAGAAGGTGAAATCTGAAACCCGGTATCGCAAGGAGTGGGTAAAGCATTACGAAAAGATCGTCGATCCGGAAACGGATGAAATCACCTGGCGGCCCTATCAGGTGCTGGAAGACGTGCCCTACACCTACCGAACCTGCACGGTCAGGCTGGAGAATTTCAACCTGTCCCATCTGCCGTTCTACGTGCTGAGCCGGAAAGGGGTAGGCCGCTATGCCATGTACATTTCGGTGCTGGGCAACCGGGAAGACCTGTTCCGCGGCAATCCCTACGCTTCCAACCTGCGGGAACCAGGGAAACACGACGTGCCCGAAGCCTATCTGGAAGACGAAACCTTTCGGCGCATTCTGGAAGAAGCGGAGAAGTACATCGGCTATCCCTACGTCTGGGGTGGGGACAGTCCGGAAACATCTTTCGACTGTTCGGGTTTTGTGTCGTATGTGTTTACCAACAGCGGCGTCCGCAACGTGGGCAGGCTGGGAGCCACCAGCCTGTACGGGGCCTGCCGGAAAATTACGCCGGAGGAAGCAAAACCGGGCGATCTGGTTTTCTTTGAGAAAACCATTTCCGGCGTGGACGGCATTACCCATTGCGGCATTTATGTGGGAGACGGTTTCATGCTGCACTGCGGGTCCCCCATCGGGTATGCCGATCTGAGAGGCAGCTACTGGCAGCAGCATTTCTTTGGCTATGGCCGCCTGGTACGAGAGTAAAAGAAAGGAAAAAGAATGAACACCAAACTGGAAAAATACACGGAGGAACGCCGAAAAATTCTCTCCAGAATAGCGGCGTTAGAAGAACGCCGAAAGGCGCTGGACGCAAAAATCATGGAAGCGGAGAATCTGGAGATCCGCGCCATGATGCGGAGTAAGAATCTGTCGCTGGCCGAATTGATGGAGCTGGTGCGCGCCATGCAGGAAAAGCATCGTATCCCTTATGCTGATTTGATTTTGGATGAAAATATGGAGGAAACAAACGATGAAGAACACGAATGAACGGATGCGTCTTATGGTATTGCTTTTATGTCTATTAATCCTGATTAGTACTGTATTTTCCATGGCAGTGATGGCGCAGGCGGAACCGATCACGCCCGAAGACTACGATGGTATGGTCATTTTGGAAGACCCTGCACTTCTGGGCGATTCGGAGGATGAAGGAAAAACGGAGTCGCCCGCTACGGAACCGCCTGTAACTGAAGTGCCAACGACCGAAGCACCTACGACGGAACCGACCGGGGAGCCAGCTACCGAACCGACCATCGTTCCTACCATGGAACCGACTGCGCCGCCGGAAGCCGCTTATAAAATTGACATGGTTCCGCCCGAAGGATGGTATCTGAACCGGGCTGTCATGGAACTGAACATTACCGATTTGAACAGCACAGGCTGGGAAAACGTAAAAATCCTCCTGAACAGTATAATTCTGATTGACGGCGAGCTTCCGTCCGGCCATATGTGGATTGAATTGAAAGACAATTGCACGGTGAAGGTTATCGTGACTGACCCCTATGGGCAGGAGCATAGCGAAAAAGTGGAAATCCGCTGTTTTGACCATGCCGCGCCCATGTTGAAAGCCAGCATCAAGGGCGAATATCTTTGGGTGGAAGCCAGCGACGCTGAGTCGGGAATTGCCGCCGTGCAGGTGAATGGAACCCGTTATGAGGCGGCAAAACTGACGGACGGTAAGCTGAAAATTCATCTCAAACAATATGCCGACGCCTATGAGCAGTTGCTAGTGCAGGCGGTCGATAAGGTAGGAAATCCTTCCAGGGCCATCGCGCTGGCAAACCCCTTCTTTCATAACACGCCCACGACTGCTCCAACCAACACCCCCAAGCCTGCGAATACGCCCCAGCCCACTGCCGCGTCTCATCCCACCCGAAAACCGGGCGGCGGTTCTTCGGGAGATCGGGGAATCAGCGGCAAAGGGCATTCCGGCAGCCGGGCAACGGCTACTCCCAGCCCTGTTCCTACCGCTGCTCCTACAGAAATGAGCTTTCCTGCTGCAACCGTTCCGGTCTACACGGAAACCCGGCAGGGCTTTCCCTTTTCCGGCACAGCCAATTCCTTTACGCGGGATTTGCTGTATGACAAAGCCACGAACAAGCAGTTTATCGCCATTGAGACTCGAAACGGCGACCTTTTCTACATGATTATTGATTACGACAAGCCTCTGGACGAGAAGGGCGAGAAGTATGAAACCTACTTTCTCAATCTGGTGGACAGCCGCGATCTGCTGGACATTGTAGATGCGAAAGACATTCCCGACGAGCCGGAAGTGATCTACGTTACGCCGGAACCCACGAGTCTTCCGAGTGCTGCGCCGGTTCCTTCCACAAGGGAAGCGACGTCTAAAGGCAGCGGCGGTGTAGCAGCCGGTATAATGGGATTGCTGCTGGCCGCGGCAGGCGGAGCGCTATGGTATTTTAAGCAGAAGAAGGGCAAGAAGCGTCCGCCGGTGCAGGAGTATGACTTTGACAGTGACGAGGAGGAAGAAACGAGTAAGGAGGACGAATAAATCATTTGAAAAGGGGCGGGAGGATAAAACCTCCCGTCCCCCTGCCTTATATCTGATGCTCGTTGACCCAGGTCAGTACGTCCTCATATTTCATTGCGCCCGACGCAATGCCCAATCCGACTTTGACAACCTCGTCATTTCGGCAGCTCAGGCGTATGCCGTTTACTTCGAGAAACGTCAGCATTGCATACATGCCAATGCGTTTGTTTCCATCTACAAAAGCATGATTGGCGATCAAGGCATATCCGAGCCGGGCTCCTTTTTCCTGCTTGCTGGGATATAGTTCCTGTCCGCCAAAGCTGGCGTAAATGCTTTCGACGGCGCTTTCTAACAGGCCCATATCGCGCAGCCCGTCCGAACCGCCCGTTTGGGCAATCATCAACTGATGCAAAAGAAGCACCCGTTCTGTCGTAAAGCGGATCATTTCGCAAGTTCCTCAAAGGCAGGCTTGAATTTCTTCATAATACGCGCTGCTACCACATCAATTTTTTCATCGTCGGTCATATCCAGCAATGGCGAACGATCCATATCAATTAAAAGATATTTCGGGCGGTTGTTCTTGAATACAACCGCCTGACCATTTGCATCAGCAATCCGCGTAACGCGCGAAAAATTCTGATTGGCCTCTGTCATGGAAACAATGGCGTTTGTGTTAATCATCATTTGGCATCCCTCCCATCTCAGTATAACACAGAAAATAGGATCGATTCAACCTATTTTGAAAGGAAAAACTTATGCAATTCGTGGTAACAGAAAAAAACTCCGTCGCCCGCTCCATCGCTGCCGTTTTAGGCGCAAGCGAAAAGAAGAAAGGTTATTTGGAAGGAAATGGCTATTGGGTATCCTGGTGCGTCGGACATCTAGTGGAGCTGGCGGCTCCCTCCGAATATGATGAAAAGTACGCTAAATGGCGGACTGAAGATCTGCCGATTCTTCCTGTCAATTGGCAATTTTCCGTTATTGAAAGCACGAAAGCTCAATTCAACGTTCTACGTACCCTGATGAACGACGCCCGCGTCACGAGCATCATTTGCGCAACCGACGCAGGCCGCGAGGGCGAGCTGATCTTCCGGCTGGTTTACGCTCTGTGCGGATGCACGAAACCCGTGGAGCGCCTGTGGATTTCATCGCTGGAAGACGCCGCGATTGCCGAAGGGTTTCGAAATCTTCGGCCTGCCAGCGAATATGATTCTCTGTATCACGCTGCCCTGTGCCGCGCACAGGCGGACTGGCTGGTAGGGATCAACGCCACGCGGCTGTTCTCCACGAGGTATCATCAGCTGCTGAACATTGGCCGGGTCATGACCCCGACGCTGGCCCTGCTGGTGGAGCGGGAAGCACAGATTCAGGCGTTCCAGTCCACCCCCTTTTACACGGTGCAGCTGGACTGCGGCTTGTTGAGCGCTATTAGCGAACGGCTGACGGAGCGCGCCGAAGCGGAACGGATTGCGGCTCTTTGCGACGGAAAGGAAGCCCGAATCAGTAAGCTGGAACAGAAGGAACGGTTGGAACAGCCGCCCCGGCTTTATGATCTGACCAGCCTGCAGCGGGACGCTAACCGTCTGCTGGGCTATACGGCGCAGCAGACGCTGGATTATGCGCAAAGCCTGTACGAAAAGAAACTGGCCAGCTATCCCCGTACCGACAGCCGGTATCTGACCAGTCATATGGAAAACAGTACCCGGATGCTTGTGGAACAAACTGTCAAAGTTCTGCCTCTCAGGAAGGATGGAATGTTTTCCTGTAACGTTGATCAGATAATCGACAATGGCAAGGTGACGGACCATCATGCCTTGATTCCTACCGCCAGGATAGCCGGATACGATCTTCTGTCTCTGCCTGCCGGCGAACGCAGCCTTCTGACCCTGCTCATGGTGCGCCTGCTCTGCGCCGTCGGAAAACCCTGCCGGATTCACGAAACCGCCGTCACGCTGGAGTGTGAGGGCGTTTCTTTTTTTCTGAAAGGGCGGCAGATCATGGACATGGGCTGGAAATCCATGGAAAAAGTCTGCCGGACTGCGCTGAAATCTGCGCCTGTAGAAGAAACTGCCGCGAAGGAGCTTCCTCCCCTGAACGACCAAATGACCTTCCTGCCGGTAAAGACGTCTATCCAGGAAGGAAAAACGACTCCGCCCAAGTCCTATACCGAAGCTACATTATTGTCAGCCATGGAGAATGCCGGTGCGGAAGAAACGCCAGACGACGCAGAACGCAAGGGATTGGGCACGCCCGCCACCCGGTACCGGGATCATTGAAAAGCTGGTCAAAACCGGCCAGATTGAACGCAAAAAGGGGAAAAAGAGCTGTGTTTTGCTTCCCACACAGAAGGGCGTTTCCCTGATTACGGTTCTGCCGGAAGAATTGCAGTCGCCCCTTCTGACAGCGGAATGGGAACAAAAGCTGAAACAGATCGAAAGGGGCGAGATAGAGCCTGGCGCTTTTATGGAAGAAATCACAGACATGGTACGCTCTCTGGTACGGCATGAATGTCCCGTCCCAGAGAGCAGCGTTCTATTCGCGGAAGAAACGAAAAGCATTGGCGTGTGCCCGCGATGCGGCAGCACGGTTGTGGAACGGCCTAAAGGCTTTCTGTGCAGCAACCGTGACTGCCGCTTTGCGCTATGGCGGAAAAATCCCTTCTTTGCCGCCAAGAAACAGGAACTGACTGCTGCCATAGCGTCGGCCCTTCTGAAAGAAGGACGGGCATTCGTGAAAGGGCTGTATTCTCCAAAGACCGGCAAAACCTATGACGCAGCCATTGTACTGGATGATTCCGGCGGACAGTATGTCAACTTCAAGCTGGAATTCCCGCAGAAACGCTAGAGATGCACATGTTTCGTTAGAAACAAAATAATGCCTATTAGAATCAAACAGGAGTGATGAACCGTGACCCACCCCATTTTTACCCTTGCGGAAACCAACCTCATGGTGATTTATAACCCCGGCACCCGCCTTGGCCTGATTGAAGAACTGAAAGCCATGATGACGTACCTGTCCCCGGAGGAAACGGACCTGCATGACCTGACGCTGTCCACTCTCCGCAAACTGGAACGCCTGACCGACACGGCCTTTGCGGCGCTGGATCTGGAAATCGACGGACTCTGAGGAGGGAGAAACAATGACCGCAGCCAATGCTTACGTTCGGCTCGCAGAAGATACCGCCCGGCGGATTACCCACAGTCACACGGAATGGACGGGCTTCCTGAAAACCGCCGCCCGGCTGTACAAATATCCCTATCATGAACAGCTCATGATCTATGCCCAGCGTCCGGAGGCGACCGCCTGCGCGGATTATCGTGTCTGGAACGATCGGATGCGCCGCTATATCCGCCGGGGCTCCAAAGGAATCGCCCTGCTGGATGTTTCCGGGGACGAACCCAAACTCCGCTATGTGTTCGATATTGCGGATACGGGTGTTCGTGCCAGTTCCCGCCCATTCTCTCAATGGCAGCTTACGGAACAGAACGAAGAAGCCGCCCGCCGCGCGCTGGAGGACGGATATGACGTCACCGGCCCATTGGAACGGCAGATTCATGCCGCTGTTCAGCAGCTGGTCATGAATCAGTGGCTGGATCACCGCTGGGAGATCCTCGGCATCGTTGACGGAAGCTATCTGGAAGGGTACGATGAATTCAACGTCGGAGCTTCCTTCCGGAAGGCCGCCGCCATCAGCGCCGAATACGCCCTGCTGTCCCGCTGCGGGCGCAATCCCGACGAACGCTTTGTTCATGAGGATTTCCTGCCCATTTTCGACTGGAATACCCCGGAAGCTGTGACCGTTCTGGGAACGGCGGTCAGCGAAATGAGCGAGGAAGTTCTGCGCACCATTGAAATAGCAGTTCGAAATCATGAAAGGAGTCTTGAACATGAGCCAGATCACCTATCAGCCAAACGGAGACTATCTGATTCCCAACCTGACCGTGGAGAAAACGGAGAAACCGCTGGGCCGGTACGGACGGATGCGGAAGGACTACCTGCAGAAGCATCAGCCCATGCTGTTCCAGTCCCTGCTTCTGACGGGGAAACTGTATCCGCACCTGCTGGAGATCGAGGAAACGGCGAACAGGCGGATGGAGCAGATCCTGCCGCAGCTGATGAAACAGTGCGGAGTGACGGAGCAGCTCAAAGCCGGCGATATGATGAAATGGGTCGGGCTGATGAACAACTGCAAGGCCCAGGCCGAAGAAATGATTCTGAACGAACTGATTTACAGCTAAACCAGACGGTCCAACTGAGCTTTTTCCCAACGGAAGAAGCTCAAATCGCGCAAATCGACCACGCGGAGAGCGTTCAGCCCTCCGCTTTTTCTATGCTCATTTCTCAGAATGAGATGGATCACCTCCTGCGCACAGGCGGCAATGCGGATGAAGCACGGATGAAAATTATCGCGGAGTTCTCCAAGCAAAAGTCCGTAGAAGATCGCGCGGCATTTCTGAAATCTCTTTGCTATGGCGGCAACGGTCTGATTATGGAAAACGGCAGGTTTTCCGCATGGTATGGGGACGATGGAATCCACATTGCAAGTGGGAATACTGCTCGCTATCTCCGTTCTGCCCAGGTCATCAGTTGGGCGGATGCGGCGAAGCGCATGGAGGAACTTCTGGATGGCGGCACATTTGCCACCCATCTTGAAGTGACGGAAGCCCCTCGCTATGAACGGCAGCGTATCGCCGCTGCGGTCTGGAACCTTTCTCACGATTTTTCGGATGAAGCAAAGGCGCTTGGGTATCTGGCCTGCCTGGACAATATCCACAGCACCAATTTCCCGGAGGAAACGGAGCGCCTGGCGGATGAGCTGCTAAATCCGGAGTTCCGGGAAAGACTTCTGGCGGAATACAAAGTATTCCTTGACGCCTACCGGGAGAACCGGGAACTGATGCGGTTTCATTTTCATCGCCCGCAGGCGCTTCTTACCCGGCTGGAAGAACTGTCCCTGCCGCGCAGGGAGTATCACTCTGATATGGCGGCTGTTCCAACAACCGGCAGGTTTATCACTGAAGATGAAATTGCGGCTTCTCTTGCGCATGGGAGCAGCTTTGAGGGCGGAAAGAACCGCATCTATGCGTTTTTCCAGGCCCCGCACACGCACAAAGAGAACGCTGATTTTCTGAAAAAAGAGTACGGTGTCGGCGGACATACCCATGCTGTGTCCAGAGAAAGCGGCAGTTATGAAGAACACGGCAGCAAGGGCATCGTGCTGAAAAAGAGCGGCTGTGCGGATGTTCAGATGAACTGGGACAAAGCTGCTTCGCGTATCTCTGAGCTGATCCGGCTGAACCGCTATTTTACGCCAGACGAACAGGCGCTTTATGATAAGGCACGGACACAGGATACGGCGCGAAACACCGCCTACAACAGCTATCATGCCGTCAAGGAAGCGCATCCGAACGATCTGGTGCTGTATCAGGTCGGCGACTTCTTTGAAATGTACGGCGAGGATGCAAAACAGGCGGCATCGCTTCTGGATATGAACCTCACTACCCGCAATATCCCCGGTACTGGGCGCGTGGAGATGTGCGGCCTTCCATCGCACAATTTAGAGATGTATGTGGAGAAATTGCGCGATAAATACGACGTGACGATTGCCGAATCGCCAGACTTTAGAGGTGAGCGCCACATATACACGCTGCGCTCCGTTGACCATGAGGCAGAGGCAGCCATCGACGCACAGGAGGCGGAGTTTGGCGCAGACGGCACAAGAGTGTTCCGCGATCCCACTGCCAAGCAGCCGTCCCAGCCCACCGTGCAGGAGCTCTATCATGTTGATTCCGCAGAGGAAACTGCCGCGCATCTCAGCGCCGTTTCATCCTCCAGCGAGAGCAATCACGAACCGGAGCACAGAACCGAGACGCTTTCCGCTGTCCTCCCACGAATTGCAGATCAGGGGCGTGAGCTTGCACCGAATGTTTCGGCATATCAGGTGCTTCGTGCAGAGCATCCCGAAAAGCTCATCGGTGTCCGCGTCAGAGAAAGGCTGCTTTTTTATGGTACAGACGCAGAACGTGCCGCCCGCGCCTTGAATCGCCGCCTGCTGCAACGCGATATTCCCGGTATGGGCGAAACCGCTGTGACCGGCTATGATTTTGGGCAGTGGGCAAGCGCCGCAAAGCGGCTGTTGGAGCATGGACACAGTTTCGTTTTTTCGCAGTCAAATGAAACCGACAGCTATGATGTTATCAACGAAGCCGACGCCAAGGATTACATCCCCATTGGCATGGAGTTGGAGATTGACGGACGGAAGTTTGTCATTGACAGCGTGAATTTCGGTGCGGATGAAGTATCTCTGCGCGATGTGACTTTTCAAAACCGGCAGGGCTTTCCCATCTTTCGCAGGGAACACATTGCGTTTGTACGCTCGTTTGTAGAAGAACAGGAGCAGCTGCAGCCTATCACCAGACCCGTGGCGTTCTATCCCGCCGAGAAAACGCACTTGCCCTACGACATAGAAGTCCAAACGCTTCATGTCCCAGAACCGGAGCATGAGGGGCAGGTCACTTATGACGGCTTCAAGGCGTCAAGCCATCGCCTCGCACAAAATTTCCACATTACTGACGACCATCTGGGCGAGGGCGGAGCCAAAACCAAGTATGGATGGAATCTGGCGGCCATCCGCACTTTGCAGCAATTGGAAGCGGAAAATCGTCCCGCCACGCCGGAGGAGCAGGAAATTCTTTCCCGCTATGTAGGCTGGGGCGGCCTTTCTCAGGCGTTTGACCCGCAGAATACGGACTGGAAAAAGGAATATGAGGAACTCAAAGGTCTGCTCAGTGAGTCTGAATATGCTTCCGCCCGTGCCTCTACCCTGAACGCCCATTACACCAGTCCGACGGTCATCCGCGCCATGTATGAGGCCATTGGCCGCATGGGATTTGCTTCCGGCAACATTCTGGAAATAATCCTACCGAGATTGATACAAGGAATAGGCAAAATTAAAAAGTATGCCTTTGCGGTGTAAAAACAGTCGTTGCGGTGTAAACCCCGAAACGACTGTTTTTTATCAAAAGTGAACCGCCATGATTGTTTCAAAGACAACCGTCACGTAATTCGTGACGCCAGGCTGTCGAAAAAGGGGCTCGACAGCCTGGTGATGAAAGTCAGCTAACTCTCGATGGCCGTTGCCATGTTGATGGTTTTCTGCCAACTGTAGGTTTCGGCACGCAAGCCTTATCTGCGTTTGTTTGGGCTAACGAGTGAAAAAGTTTTTTATGACGGAACAACTGCCCCACTGTTCACACGGCTCTGCCGGGAGGCATATACCCCCTGAAATCTCATGCCGTATTTTTGCCGGATCAGTGAGTTCATCCATCTGCTGCCGGAGCGACCGCCAGATGGCAGGCAACAAAATGACTGATTCCGTTGACAGTATATTCCCGCAATTCGGGGCGCTCTTTTCGGCAGCGCTCCGTGCAGCGCGGGCATCTTGGATGGAAGGTGCACCCCTCGGGCGGCTTGGCCGGCGACGGGACGTCGCCCTGCAGAGGAACGCGCTTTTTCTTTTTTCGCACATCCGCCACGGGGATGGCGCTGAGCAGCGCCTGCGTATAGGGATGCAGCGTGTTGCCGAACAGCTCGCCCGAGTCCGTAAGCTCTACAATACGTCCGAGATACATGACGGCGATCCGGTCGGCCAGATACTCCACCACCGACAGGTCATGGGTGATGAAAATATAGGTTAGCCCATGCTCGTCCTTGAGCTTATTGAGCAGCTTGAGTACCTGCGCCTGAATGGACACGTCCAGCGCAGATACCGCCTCGTCGCAGATGATCAGCTCCGGATTGACGGAGAGTGCTCGCGCGATACCGATGCGCTGGCGCTGTCCGCCCGAAAACTCGTTGGGATAGCGGGTCATGTATTCCCGCGGAAGGTTCACGTCCTCCAGCAGCCCGGCGATCCGCTCTATCCTCTCCTGACGGTTTTTCATGCCGAATTTGATCAGCGGATCCTCCAGGGAGCCGTAAATGGTGAACGCAGGGTTCAGGGAGGAATAGGGATCCTGAAATACAATCTGAATCTTCTGACGGGCGTTGTCCATCTCCTTACGGGACAGCTTACGCAGATCCTTCCACCCGTCCTGAAACCGATACTCCATGCTTCCGTCCGTCACGGGCACTAACTGAAGGATGGATTTTCCCAGCGTGGTCTTGCCGCAGCCCGATTCGCCCACAAGCCCCAGCGTTTCCCCGCGATATACATCCAAACTAATATCGTCCACTGCCCGAACATAGCCGACCGTCCGCTTGACAACGCCCTTGCGGATGGGGAAATAGGTTTTTACGTTTCGTACCCGCAGCAATACTTCCTTATTTTCCATTGACGCTTCCCTCCCCGATATGAAAGCAGCGTGCATAATGTCCCGAAGAAAGCCACTCCTCCTGCGGCATTTCCTTTTCGCAGCGCTCGGTCGCGAAATCGCAGCGCGGACAGAACTGGCATCCCTTTGGCCTGTGGAAGGGATCGGGCGTCATGCCACGAATAGGCTCCAGCTGCTGATCCTTTCCCTTGCCCAGCACCGGAATGGAGCGCAGCAGCGCGCGGGTATAGGGATGCATGGGATGAACGAAAACATCCTCTACGCTTCCGTATTCTACGATATTGCCCATATACATGACGGCTACATCGTCCGCCATTTCAGCTACCACGCCCATGTTGTGGGTAATCATCACGATAGCCGTTCCATGCTCCCGCTTCAGCGCATTCATCAGCTCGAAGATCTGCGCGCTGATGGTAACGTCCAGCGCGGTAGTGGGCTCGTCCGCCAGCAGAATTTTCGGATCGCATGACATGGCCATGGCGATCATTGCCCGCTGGCGCATGCCGCCGGAAAACTGATGGGGGTATTCTCCGTCGCGAATCTCCGCCGCGGGAATCCCCATGGCTGCCAGCGCCTGAACGGATTCATGCCGGAGCTCCTTCCGACGCATACCACGCTTGTGCTGCCGAATCATTTCACGAATCTGCCTGCCCACGGTGTATACCGGGTTCAGCGCCGTCATGGGATCCTGAAAGATGATGGCAATGTCCTTGCCGCGCAGCGCACGCATCTCCCTGCCGTTCTTTTTCAGTTGATCCAGACGAATCCCCTTTTCGCCTTCACGCCAATAGGTGACAGAACCCTGTTCAATGCGCGAAAGCTCCGGCAGAAGCCGCAGGATAGCGTTGGCCGTGACGGATTTTCCGCAGCCGGATTCTCCTACGATGCAGAGCGTCCTTCCGCGCCGTATATCAAAGCTGACGCCCCGAAGCACCCTGTTGCAGCGGCGATTGGTATAAAAGCTGACGTGCAGATCCTTGACGCTCAGCACGACGTCGCCTGTTCTTTCTGACATAGTGCATCCTCCTCAGCCGATCTGCGTCGGGTCGCTTGCATCTCGCAGTCCGTCGCCGATAAAGTTGATGGCCAGCACAAACAGCACCAGCACGGCGGCGCAGGGCAGCCATATCCACCAGTAGCCCAGCCAGTCGTAACGGATGCTTCCGGCGTTGGTGATTACGTTGATAATGTTCCCCCAGGTGGCGATCTCCTGCGGCACGCCGTAGCCCAAAACGGAAAGCGATGCCTCCTGCAGGATGAACATGGCGGTGGAAAGGGTAATGTTCACCACGATCGGTCCTACGGTGTTGGGCAGAAGGTGCTTGAAGGCGATCTTCATCGGAGAAATGCCAAAGGCGTTCAGCGCCTGCACAAACTCCGCTTCCTTCAGCGAGAGTACCTTGCTGCGGGCCATGCGATACATGCTTGGCCAGCCTGTCAGGATAAAGATCAGGATCATGTTCCGCAGACTTTGCCCCACCAGCGCAACCATGATAATAATCAGCACCATCTGCGGAAAGGACAGGAACACATCCGAGATTTTGAGAATCAGCCGGTCCGCCCAGCCGCCCTTGTAGCCGACGAACATGCCCAGCGTCACGCCGATGACGGCCGCGCCCAGTGCGCTGCCCAGCCCCACAACGATGCTGATCCTGCCGCCATACAGAATTCTTGCCCAGACGTCGCGCCCCATCTGATCCGTTCCAAAGAGATGCTCTCCGGAGGGCTGCGCCATGCGTTCCCGCAGAGAAATGGCCCCCGGCTGCCATTTTGTAAACAGCGGCGCCGCAAAGCAGAGAATGCAGATCACCAGAAACAGCGCTGCGCCCAGCACCGCCAGCTTGTTGGACAGCAGCTTGCGCGCCGTTCGGCTGGTCAGCCTTGTGGACAGACGTCCGCTCTCCTCCAGTGCCCGAATCCTGTCCATTTTGCGATCCAGTGCCGTTTGTCTGATATTGTTTTTCATGACAGCTTCACCCTCGGATCCAGAATTGCGGTCATAATATCGACCAGCAGGGATGAGAGCAGGACCAGCAGCACCATAAACAGCCCGACGGACATAATGATGGGCGTGTTCTGTGTCTTTACAGCGTCCGTAAACCATTTGCCGACGCCTGGCCACTGGAAGATGTTCTCGATAACGATGGAGCCGCTGATGAGCATCGGCAGTCGAAAGCCGATCAGCACCATGACAGGCGTACACGCCACGCGAAAACCGTGAAACAGGTTCACTTTCCACTCCGGCAGCCCCTTGGCGCGTGCGGTTTTGACGTAGTCGCAGTTCATGGAGTCCAGCATGCTCGAACGAGAATAGCGCATAACGCCGGCCGTCATGGAAATGCCGAGCACAAACGCCGGCAGAAACAGATGGTGCATCTCGTCCAGCAGTCCCGCCGTACCCCGCTGTCCTACGGGAAACCACTTCAGATTCAGGCAGAACAAAATGATGCAGAACACGCCGAACAGAAACTGCGGAATGGCAACGCCGATCATGCCGGCAACAGTCAGCACGTTATCCGCCAGCTTACCCTTGCGGATGGCCGAAATCAGCCCCAGCGCAACGCCCAGCACAGAGGAAATGATCAGTGCCGCCAGCGACAGCTCGATGGTAGCGGGCAGCTTCTGCAGCATCAGCACACCTACAGGCATGTTGTTTTGCAGCGAATACCCCAGATCCCCCGTACAAACGCCTCGAAGCCAGCTGAAGTAGCGTGTGATCATGGGTCCGTCTAAGCCTTTGGCTGCCTTAAAAGCAGCAATCTGTTCGGGGTTCATCTCCGCAAGCTGATCCATCGGAATCAGAAAATCAATTACATCGCCGGGCATCAGCTCAATCCCCGCATAAATCAGCAGGGTAATGATCAGTAGCATGGGGATCATGCCCAGGAGCTTTCGGATGATAAAGTTCAGCACAGGCTTCCCCTCTTTCGATTTGTCTATTTGCACTCGCCATTATAGAAGGAAAGGCGGGGGCCGGCTGTTTGCCAGCCCCCTGTTGTTCAAGTGATAAAGCGCCGATCAGCGTTCGAACATGTTCACGAAGATGTAACGCGGGAAGGTCACGTTCACGGTGTACACCGTGTAATCCGCCATTTCCAACAGCTGCTGCACCTGCGTGGAATCCTTGCAGAACGCATAGTCGATCATCCCGGCCTTTGCGTTGGTGATTAGGTTCTCATCACCCGCATCGGTGGAGGGATACAGGTAGAGCTTTTCGATATTGCCAGTTCCAGGCATGAAATAATCCGCATTCCGGGACAGGATCGTGTACTCGCCCAGCTTGACGGTCTCCACCTTGAAGGGACCGGTGCCGATGGGCATCTGCCAGAAGGTGTCCGCGCTGAAGTTCTCCGGCGCGACGCTTTCCAGCTTGTGCTTGGGCAGCACGGGCCATTGAGAGAAGATGGTCAGGGCGTTGGGCTGCGCGTTGTTGAATTCAAACGTCACGGTATTTCCTTCCACGGTGATGGACTTGGCATCGTTGACCACGTCGGTCATCACGGTGTTCGCGCCGGGGACGGTGGGATAGTAGCGGAAGGTCCAAGCTACATCCTCGGCTGTGAAGGACTCGCCGTCGTGCCACTTGACGTTCTCGCGGATCTTAAACGCAATGGTTTTGCCGTCCGCGGAAACCTCATAGCTCTCTGCCAAAGAACCATCGGTAGGCGCAAGGCTTTCGTCCGCGTTCAGGAGACGGTCAAACACGATTTCCTGATGCCAGAACAAACCGGGGTTGGTGGCGGGATGCTCCAGCGCGTTGACGGCGCCGGTGTTGGTGTACAGCGTGCGGTCTTCCCGGTCAGTGGTCCAATCCAAAATGTTTTTCCGGTAGGAGAACTGATCGTTGCCCACAGGATTCCCCTGCATGTCCAGATGCTTGGAGGTTACGACCCAGGAGGGAATGTAGAACATGGGAATGACCGGCACCTGTTCGTTTTCATACACCTGAATGGCGTCGTAGGCCACCTTCTGATCCTCCTTGGTCACGGCGACGCGGGACGTTTCAATGAGTTTGTCGAGGGTCTCATCCGGCTTTACGGTGGAGTTGTTGACGGCTGTGCTGTGATGACGGTTGTAGAACTCGCCCAGCGTCAGCGCGTTGGTACCGGCAAAGCACAGATCCCAGTCCACGGCGGAATGCATACCGTCCGCAGAGGGCGTCCACAGCAGAGCGGTCAGGTTGTCGGTGAGAAGCTGAAATTCCATCTTCACGCCCACGTCGTTCCAGTACGCCTGGATTGCCGTAATGGTGTCCAGCAGGTTGCCCGTGTAGTAAACGGCCTTCAGGGTGCGGCTGCCGTCCCAGCCGGCCTCGGCCAACAGCTCCTTCGCCTTTTCCGGATTGTAAGTATACTCGGTCAGGCCGTCCGCCTGCCAGTAGCCCTCCGGAACCAGGGACTTGTGGGCGGCGGTCACGGTGCCGTTCCACAGCGCGTCCACGATGGCGTCCATGTCAATGGCATACCACAGCGCCTGACGGACGCGAACGTCCTGCAGGGGGTTGGGGTACATGGTGCCGCCTGTGCCCTCGGCGGCTGCGGAGGTGACCGCGATGGAGAAGAGCAGGCTTACTGCCAGCAGTAGAGTGAACAGTTTCTTCATTGTGTTGCCTCCTTTTTTGTCGTCGCAGTGTTTATCTTTACCGGCTTATGCCGGCGAAGCACAGTGTATCGCGCAGGAGCGACGTTCAGAGCCTGCCCTCCCGCTCCAGAAAGAAGCGAACCGCGCCGAGAAGTCCCGCGTCGTTGCCAAGCGTGGCAGCCTCCACACGAAGCTTTTCGGCAAAGCGCGGCATGACGCCTTGAAGCACCCGACGGCGCAGGGGCTCTATCAGCAGCTTTTCCTGTGCGCTTACGCCGCCGCCGATGAGCACGGCCTCCGGATTGAACAGGTGAACCAGCCCGGTGAGTCCCGCCGCAATGTCATCAATCCATGTCTCCAGCACTCGAAGCAGTACGGCGTCCTCCTGAACGGCACGCTCAAATATTTTTCGCCCGTTCCATTCGGTTTCCGGCGCGGCTTCATGCGCACGACGGATGAGCGCGGTCACGGACGCATAGTGTTCAAAACAGCCGCGCTTTCCGCAGGGGCATGCAGGGCCCTCCTGATAGAGCGTAAAGTGTCCCAGCTCCCCGGCAATGCCCCGCGCACCGCCGTACAACCTTCCGTCCAGTACCAGCCCGCCGCCTACGCCTGTTCCCAACGTGATGAAAACGGCGTTCCGGCAGCCGCGTCCGCCGCCAAAGGCACATTCGCCCAGCGCTGCGGCGTTAGCATCGTTGAGCGCCCAGACCGGCGCGCCCAGCGCCTGCTCCAGCTTCTCTTTGATGGGCGTTTCCTCATAATGGGGGATCTTGCCATTGGTGCCGATCACCACGCCGCTCCGGTCGTCGATTTGTCCGGTGGCGGATACGCCCACCCCGCAGATGGAGACGTTATGCCGCGCAAGAAACAGCACGGCGCTTTGGACAACCGTATCGATGATGGGCGTTTGGTAACCGTCAAAGCTGACGTCGGCCTCTGCTTTTTCGTACAGGACGCCCTGTTCGTCCGCAAGGCCCATTTTCACGGAGGTACCGCCGATATCCAACGCCAGAATCATGCCATTCCTCCCGGTAAATCGCGGATGGCGGCCATGAAGCGGGAGGCGATCTCCAAAGGGCGTGTGATCGCGCCGCCTACCACCACGGCCCATGCCCCGATTTCCAGCATTTTTCTTGCCTGCTCCGGCGTATGGATGCGTCCCTCCGCGATGACCGGGCAGGGAAGCGTTTTCACAAGACGCGCCACAAGCGCAAAATTCGGTTCGCCCGTTTCCCCGGCTGTCTGGGGGGTGTAGCCGTTCATGGTGGTGCCCACCAGATCGGCCCCCGCCGCGTGGGCGGCGACGCCCTCTTCAAGGGTTGCGCAGTCGGCCATGATGATGATGTTGGGGTATTTTTCCCGAACCGCTTTCAGAAATTCCGTCGGAGTCAGCCCATCGCCGCGCACGCAGTCCGTACAGTCGATGGACACAACGTCCGCCCCTGCGGCCATACACTCGTCCACCTCCCGCATGGTCATGGTGATGCGTCCCTGAAAGCCGGGATATTCCCGCTTGATTAGCCCGATCACCGGCAGGCCGGTTTCTTCCTTGATTTCGATGATATCCCGAACCGAGCTGGTACGGATCATCTTCGCGCCTGCCAGCTTGGCGGCGCGGGCCATCAGCGGCATGACGGAGCGCTCCCGGTCGTAGAGTGGTTCGCCCGGCGTCGCCTGGCAGGAGACAATCACCGTGCCCTTCATCAGCGCAAACAACGCTTCCTTCGTCATTCTTCTTCCTCTCCCTTACAGCGTCTGCAAAAACAGACCAATTTTTCTGGCCAGCAGCGCGTGCCCTTCATCGCTTGGGTGAAGGCCGTCCGGCAAAAGCAGCTCCCGGCAACGGGCGTTTTCCGGCTGGATGCCGCTGACGGCGTACAGATCCAACACCGGCAGAGCGTAATGCCGCGCTGTGTCCAGCAGAATATCCCGATAGGCGGACAGCGGCGCAACGCTCAGCGGCTTGCGCCCGTCTCCATGGGGATCGTTCTCGCCGTCTCGGTGCAGCGGCGAAAGGATAACAACAGGCTTGCCCGCATAGCGCGTCAGCAGACCGTCCATCAGGCAGTGGCACGCCCCCCAGAAGGTGAAGGGGGTTCTGTCGGAAGGCACGCCCAACGGCGCGTCCCCGTGGCCGTAGTCGTTCGTTCCGCCAAAGACAACCACTGCGTCGGCATTTTCATCCATTTCAGACATGCGCATGCAGAAGTCCCGATCATGCGGCTCATCGGTCATGACGGTTTGCCGTGCGATCCGCGATCCGCTTACACCGTAGTTATTGGCGCGCAGCAGCCCGAACTCTCTTGCCAGAACGTCGGTATAGCGGTTGCACTCGCAGCTTGCACCTACGCCCTCCGTGATGCTGTCCCCCAGAAAATTGACAGTCGCTCCGTTCAGCTTCATTTTCCGTCACCTCAGGCAAAGCTTTTGATGGCAGCGTCAATCATTTCGGCGCAGACGTGTACCTGCGTCATATCCTCCGGCTCCAGGTTGGGCATTGGAAGACGCACGCCGCCCAGAGGCAGGCCCTCGCGCAGCTCAATAACCTTCTTGATGACTGCGTACAGGTTGCCGCGGCAGGCGCACATGGCCTCGATGATGGTATTCACCGCATGCTGAATGGGCTCAGCGGCGGCAAAATCATTTGCCTGACAAAGCGCGTCCATTTTCAAAAACAGCTCCGGCATCGCGGCGTAGGTGCCGCCGATCCCGCCGTCCGCGCCGATGGCTCGCCCCGCCACAAACTGCTCGTCCGGCCCGTTGAAAATGATGCACTCGCGGTCGAAGGCTCGCTTGAAGCCCTCGATATCATAGGCGGGCATGGAGGAATTTTTGATGCCCACAACGCGGGGATTTCGCTGCATTTGCTTTGCCAGAGGGAGCGAAAGGGACACGCCCGCCAGCTGCGGAATGTTGTAGATGAAAAAGTCCGTGTTGGGCGCCGCGTCGGAAATGTCGTTCCAGTATCGGGCGATGGCCGCGTCCGGCAGATGAAAATAGATGGGAGGAATGCTGGCAATGGCGTCCACGCCAAGCCGCTCGGCATGCTCTGCCAGCTCGCAGCTCTCCGCGGTATTGTTGCATGCCACATGTGCAATGATGGTACACTGGTCGCCCACCTCCCGCATCACAGCCTCCAGCGTGCGCATTCTTTCTTCTTTTGTAAGATAAATGCACTCCCCGGAGGAGCCGCCCACATACAGCCCCTTCACGCCCTTATCCACCAGATACCGTGCCAGACAACGCGTGCGCGCCTCGCTTACAGCGCCCTGATCGTCGTAGCAGGCATAAAACGCCGGAATCACGCCCCTGTACTTTTCTAATCTGCCCATGATAACGTCCTCCTCATTGGATGATGGATGATGGAAACACGCGGCGGCTCAGCCCTTGACCGCGCCCATGGTGATGCCCCGGGTGAAGTATTTCTGGAACGCAAGGAATACAGCGATGATCGGCATGCTGGCCAGCGTTGCGCCCGCCATGATCAGGCCGAAATCCGTGCTGGCCTCGCCCTGCATTTTGGCAATGCCCAGAGAAATAGTGAGCTTGCGCTGGGAATTGAGCATGATCAGCTGCAGGAAATAGTCGTTCCAGGCGGTGATGAAGGTGAAGATGGCCAGCGCTCCCACGCCGGGCTTGATCAGGGGGAATACGATGTCAATGAACGTGCGTATTTCTCCCGCTCCATCGATGCGCGCTGCCTCCAGCATTTCGTTTGGGATGTTTTCAGAAAACTGCTTCATCAGGAATACGCCGAAGGGCCAGCCTACCGTGGGAAAAATCACCGCCCACAGGGTGTTATGCAGGTTCAGCCACGCCATTTCCTTGAGCAGCGGGATCATGATGACCTGTTTGGGCAGCGCCATGGCGCAGACAAACAGGCTGAAGATAAACCCGCGCCCGGCAAAGCGCTTCTTGGCCAGCGCATAGCCGCCCATGGCGCCGCACAGACAGGTGAGCAGCATGGTCATGCCGCAGATGAACACTGTGTTGAGCAGCCATGTCCAGGCGGGCTTGTTGAACAGCTTCACATAGTTGGCCGTCGTCGGGCTGACAGGGAAAAAGGATGGAGCGCGGGCGTTGATTTCTTTTGCGCCCTTCAGGGATCCCGTAAGGATCCAGTACAGCGGGAAAAGCATGAGCAGCGCCAGCACAATCAGAAGAGCAACGCTCATGACCCGGTAAATTGTGACTTTATGTACGCTGTGATCCATGATTGCCGCTCCTCCTAGTCGCCGGATTTTGCTAGGCGGAACTGCGCCGCGCTGAACAGCGCGATGATAGCCGCCAGAATAATGCCCATGGCGCAGCCGTAGCCGAAATTGTTCAGCTTGACCGCGTTGTGGTAAATATAGTACATGATGGTCAGGGTCGAGTCCTGCGGACCGCCGGAGGTCAGCAGATCGATGAGCGCGAAGCACTGGAAGGAGTTGATGGTGGTAATAATCAGAATATAGAGCGTGGTCGGCATGACCTGCGGCCACTTGATGCGCCAGAAGGTTTTCAGGTTTGTCGCGCCGTCCACCTGCGCCGCCTCCACCAGCGAATGATCTACATTGCTCAAGGCCGCCACGTAGAGCACGATAGGCTGTCCGATGGAGGTGGTGAGCAGGATGGCAATGATGCAGCCCAGCGCCGTGTCCGAGCTGCCCAGCCAGTTCAGGTTCCTGGTGATGAGGCCAAGTGCCTTGAACACATAGTTGAGCAGTCCGTAGTAGGGATTGAACATCCATTTCCACACCACCGTCACAGCCACCGAACCCGTGACCACCGGCAGATAAAACACGCAGCGGAAAAAGGAGGTATGAAGCTGCCGCATCTGATAAATCACCGAAGCGACCCACAGCGAAAACAGGCATGTAAAGGGCACGCTGACCAGCACGATGATAAGCGTGTTGATCAGAGATTTGCCGAACTTCACATCCTGGAACATGCGAATATAGTTGTCGAAGCCCACGAAGGTGAACTCGGAGAGCGTATAGCGATACGCACTGTTGAACAGGCACATAAACATGGGAAAAATGACGAACCCCAGGAAAAAAATCAAAGCCGGCGCCATGAACAGGTATCCGGATATATTTTCACGCCTGCGCGTGGCGCGAAGGCTTCGGCTGATGCGGGCGGTAGGTTGCACGCGGCGTTCCTCCTTTTTCTGAAAGAGGGGCGCTCTGCCCTTCGGAAAAGCGCCCCTCCAAATTCGGATGCTCGGATTATTCGTTCACGTTCTGCATGTAAACGGCCACTTCGTCCGCTACATTTCCGCCCGCTCCGATGCGCTGGAGCAGATTCCACCACTCGTAGCGCTGCGTGTTCCAGTTCGGAGCAACCTGATAGTAATCGCCCAGATACTGGACGAAGGGGGCATAGGCGTCCAGATATTCCTTCTCGGTGCCGGCGTACAGGCCTGTCACGGAAGCGCGCACGGAGAAGTAGCCGGACATGTACACGCTCTTGCGCACCTGTACGGGATCATCGCACACAAAGCGGATGAAGGTCTTGGCTGCTTCGATCTTTGCGTCGTCGCCGTTGTCAAAGATGCCGAAGCCCCAAATGCCGCCGCACAGCTCGGGAGCGCCCTGATCGGTGGGGAAGGTCATGGGGAATACTTCGATGCCTTCCTCCAGCTTGTCGCGGTTCAGTCCCTCAATGGCGGCATTCCAGCAGAAAGCCATCTTGGAGGTGCCGTTAACGAACAGGGCAAGCTCCTCGCCGCCGTTGATGGAAGGATCAAAGGCAATGAGACCCTCCTGCGCCCACTCCTGCAGTGTGGTCAGCGCCTTGATGTTTTCCTCGCTGTTCATGGTGTATTCGCTGAAATCCGGAGAAGTGAACTTGCCGCTGTAGAGGTTGTTCACCAGCGCGCGGGTGCCCTGATCGCCGCCCTGACCGGAGCAGAAGATCAGACCGGTGGGGCTGTAGCCCGCCTTGACCAGCGCGCGCAGCGCCATTTCAAAGCCCTCGGTGGTCCAGGTGTGCTTTTCCATGTCGATGTACTGCAGGGCGTCAGCCTTTTCAAAGGCCGCCTTGTCGATCACCATGCAGTGCGCGGTGGAGCACAGAGGATATTCATAGTAGACGCCGTCCGCAGCTTTGCAGGCAGCGGCAACGCCCGCGCTGATATCCGCCATGGCCTCCTCCGTCCACAGATCGTCCAGCGGCGCCAGCGCCTTGGCCGCCGCGTATACGGCTACCAGACGTTCGGGGCCCTCAAAGATGAGATCCGGAGTGGTCTTGGCTTCCATGGCGGTAGTGACCTGCACATCGCCGTTGGTATAGTCCAGATACTCCACGTTCACCTTGATGTTTGGGTAAACCGCGTTGAAATCCGCAATCAGCGTCTGAACCTGCTCGTCGTCTCCAAATCCGCCAACAGGGAAGGTCCACAGGGTGATTTCGGTCGTCATGTCGTCGGCCAGAGCCGCTGCTGCGGGCAGAGCCAGCATCAGGCACAGGAACAGGGCAATCAGTTTCTTCATCATGGAAAGACCTCCTTGCTATATTGATTCAACCCCTTTGGGGATGAAGTCGGAGCAAAACGGCGGACAGTTTATGGCGGCACAGCGCAGCGCATTTCGTAGCTTAAATGTACTACAAATCAACGGTGATGTCAACAGGTTTTTGAAGTCACACAGTAAATTTATTGAAGTTGCACAGTAAATCCATTTTCAAAGGCGGATTTTATACCATATTTCCTATTACAATTGACTTTTGTGCAAGGGCGCTTTATAATATGACGTGGATTTGTCCTACATTATATGCAGAGGAGAGTTCGGCAGTGAAAAGTTTGGACCGAAGTGACAAGCTCTATATTCAGGCCTATCGTGAAATCAGGAAATATATTGTTCGGAATAATCTCAAGCCGGGAGACCTGCTGCCCACCGAGCAGACCCTGTGCAAGGCGCTGGGCGTGAGCCGGAATGTGCTGCGGGAGTCCATCAAGAGCATGGAGCTGATGGGCATGGTACGCGCATGCCCCGGAAGAGGCACGGAGGTACAGGCGTTCAATCTGGACTTTATTTTTCAGAACGTGCTGTTTTTCCAGATCGGCCCGCAGGAAGAGCATTCCATTCGGGAAATGTTCGGCGTGCGTAAGGTGCTGGAGCTGGCGTACATGCGGCAGGCGTTTCACGCCGTGACCGAGGAGGATATTCAGCTTATGCGCGGCTGTGCCGACACCATGCGTGAAAAATGGGCGCAGGGAGAGTTTTTCATTCAGGAGGATAAAACCTTTCATCTGACGCTGTTCCGCCCTTTGCAAAACGATGTGCTGCTTTCGCTGCTGGAGGCAATCTGGGCTGTGGACGACGGCTTTGAGTTGGAGAAGAAGCAGCCGCATCTGGAATATACCATCAGCAAGCACGAGGCCATCATCGCCGCGCTGGAGAACCACAGCTATCCAGCGTTCGCACGAGCCATGGAAGCACATTTTTCCTCCGGCAAGTATCTGGGCATGACCTCTTACGAAGAATTCTGAGAGGACACAACCAGAGCGTGCTCACACTGTTGACAGCAAAATGAAAGCTGTTATCGTACTGCTATCCTATCACAACGGAAGAAAGCTCTTTGCAGGTTATTCTTCAAAGATACCGAGCAGGTATCCGTAGCCCTCCGCCTCCATCTTTGCATAGGGGATGAAGCGCAGGGCGGCGCTGTTGATGCAGTAGCGTACGCCGTTGGGGGATTCCGGATCACCGGTGAATACATGGCCCAGATGGGAATCTCCCGCCCGGCTTCGCACCTCCGTGCGGCGCATCCCGTGACTGTTATCCGGCAGTTCAATGATTGCAGGCACTTCGATCGGCTTTGAGAATGCAGGCCAGCCGCAGCCGCTTTCAAACTTATCAATCGAGGAGAACAGCGGCTCTCCCGTGACGACGTCCACATAAATCCCCTTCTCGAAGGAATCCCAGAACTCGTTTCGGAACGCGTATTCGGTGCCGTTTTCCTGCGTGACGCGGTATTGTTCCTCCGTCAGGCGGTCGCGAATGGCCTCGTCGGCGGGCTTTCGGTAGTCGCCGGGGTCGATGCGAAGGCGGGAAAAAAGCTCGATCTCCTCGCGCGGGATGTGGCAGTAGCCGTTCGGGTTTTTGATGAGATAATCCTGGTGATACTCCTCCGCCGGATAGAAGTTCAGAAGCGGCGACAGCTCCACCTCAAAGACGGTTCTGCGGCTCTTTCCAGGTTCCAGATGCGCTCGGCGGTTGCCTTCGCCATATCGTTCGTATAGTACACGCCGGTCTGGTACTGGCTGCCGACGTCGTTGCCCTGGCGGTTCTTCACAGTCGGGTCGATGACGTAGAAATAGGCGAGGAGCAGTGCGTCCAGGCTGACCTGCTCCGGGTCATACTCCACCCGAACGGCCTCCCGAAAGCCGGTATCCCCGGGCAGACGGTTTTGTATTTCGCGTCCTCCGCGCAGCTTCCTTTCCCACGCTGCAGAGCGGGCATTCGAAATCCTCCGGAACCTCCTCCCATTTCGTGACAGGAGCGATCCCCGCTTCGGGATATCCGACCTCCTCATCGTACTCAAATCCACAGACCGTGCAAATGTACTTCATAGCGCTTTTCCTCTCTTTCCCGCCGTGCAAACCGGCGTATTTTTACAGATCATCCACAAGGGCAGTGCTTTTCGCGTAGGCGGTGCTCCGCGCCTCGAAGAAATCCGTTTTGACCATATTGGCGTCGGCATACTGGCTGACCCAGCCCATGCTGTCCGGCTCGTTCTCGTATCCGGGATAAAGCGGCGCATAGCCGAGGCTTGTCCAGCGCAGATTGCCGAGATAGCGGATATAATCGGTTATCATGCTGCGGTTCAGTCCCGGAACCTCGTCGCCGATGACGTAATGTCCCCACGCGATCTCCTGCCGCACACCCTCCTCCATCATGCCGCGGAGAACGGCGATATTCTCGGCGGTGAATAGACCCGGGTTTTCCTTTTGAAGCTCGGTGATGATATTGCGGAACAGCCAGAGATGCGTGTTCTCGTCCCGGTTGATGTAGCGGATCTCCTGCGCCGAGCCGGGCATCTTGCCGTTGCGGGACAGGTTATAGAAGAACATGAAGCCGCTGTAAAAGTAGATTCCCTCCAGGATAAAGTTCGCCATCATTACCCGAAGCAGCGTGAACGGATCCTTATTCTCCTGAAATTTGTTGTAGCAGTCGCCGATAAAGGTGTTGCGCCGCAGCAGATGCTCGTCGGTTTTCCACTGATACAGAATGTCGTTTCGCTCCACAGGGGAACAGATGGTGTCCAGCATATAGCTGTAGCTCTGGGAATGAACGCACTCCTGAAAGGTCTGTATGGACAGGCAGAGATTGACCTCGTTGGCCGTCACATACTCGCCGATGTTGGGCAGATTGGCCGTCTGTATGGAATCGAGGAAAACCAGAAAACTGAGGATCTTGTCATACGCCGTGCGCTCCGCCGGGAGCAGCTTCGGGTAATCCTTCACATCCTGAGACAGATTGATTTCCTCCGGAATCCAGAAATTGTTCATCGCCTGCCGGTACCAGTCGCTGACCCATGGATACTTCATATTGTTGAAATCGTTGAGATTGGTCGTGTTGCCGCCGATCATCCGGCGCAGGCGCACGTCAATATCACCGTTCGGATTGAAAAGCGGCTTTTTTCGCATCTGTTCCATCTGTCCCCTCCTTACGACGAGCAGCTGTCGCAGTCCTCGACCTCAAGCGATTTACTGCGGACATAGTAGATTGTCTTGACCCCGGATTTCCATGCTTCGAGATAAAGCGCAAGCACCTGACGCATGGTAAATTCGTTGGTGATATACAGATTCATGCTCTGCGCTTGGTCGATATGCCGCTGGCGCACGCCCGAAGCGCGCACCGACCACCTCTGATCGACCGTATGCGCCCCCTTGTAGTGCCACCATGTCTGCATGGAAAGCTCCGGCGCGACGCGCGGCAGCATGCTGCCCTTCTTTTCCTCCAGAAAGAAGCGCTTCATCACCGGGTCGATGCCTGCCGTGGTGCCGGAGAGCACCGAGGTGCTGGAGGTGGGCGCGATTGCCAGCAGATACGCATTGCGCATGCCCTGTTCGGCGACGGTCTTGCGCAATGCTGACCACCTTTCCGAGATATAGCCCCGCTTTTCAAAGTATGCGCCGGTCTGCCAGTCGCTTCCCTCAAAGAGACTGTAGCTGCCCTTTTCCTTTGCCAGCGCCGCGCTTGCCTTGACTGCCGCATAGTTGATGCGCTCAAAGACCGCATCGACAAAGGCAAGATGCTCCTCGCTCTCCCATTTGACGCCGCGCTTCGCCAGCATATGATGGTAGCCGCTGACGCCAAGGCCGATGCTGCGGTATTTGTGGTTGGTCACTTTCGCATATTCCAGCGGATAGAAATTCAGGTCGATCACATTGTCCAGCGCGCGGACTGCCGTCTCCACCGTTTTCTGCATATATTCCTCGTCCTCCACGGGCAGATTGCCGAGGGAGAGGCTCGCAAGGTTGCAGACCACGAAATCGCCCGGCCGCGTGCGCGTCACCACAATGGTATCGCCGTTTTCGGCGCATACCTCCGTGGAAATATGCTCGATGGGCGACATATTCTGCGCGATCTCCGTGCAGAGGTTGGAGCAGTAGACCCTCCCCGCATGTCCGTTGGGGTTCATCCTGTTCACCGTGTCGCGGTTAAAGGCGAAGGGCGTGCCCGTTTCCACTGCCGAGCGCAGCACCAGCCGAACAATATCCTTAACCGTCACGGTGCGCTTGGTAATGCGCGGGTCGTTTACGCAGTCAGTGTATTTCTTTTCCCATTCGTCGCCGTAATAATCTTCAAGGGAATAGCCCTTGACGGTCAGAATCTCGTGCGGACACATCAGGTGCCACGGCGCATCGATATTCTCATCCGCCAATTTCCAGAACAGATCCGGATAGCAGATGGCGGGGAACACGTCGTGGGCCTTCATGCGGTCGTCGCCGTTGTTGGTGCGCAGCTGCAGAAACTCCGGCAGATCCCTGTGCCAGACGTCCAGATAGACTGCCACCGCACCCTGCCGCATCCCAAGCTGATCCACCGCCACGGCGGTATCGTTTACGAGCCTGATCCATCTGATCACGCCGCCTGCCGCGCCCTGAAAGCCGCGAATGGCGCTGCCGGTGGCGCGCACCTTTCCAAAGTACATCCCCATGCCGCCGCCGAGCTTGGAGACCTTGGCAAAGTTATCAATCGAGCGGTAAATGCCGTCCAGGCTGTCGGGCACAGTATCGATAAAGCAGCTGGAAAGCTGGTGATAGGGCTTGCGGGCGTTGGACAGGGTGGGCGTCGCCATCGTGACCTCCAGACGGCTGAGCATATCATAGATGCGCCTGACCCACTGCATTCTGTCCCGTTGTTCCTTCATGGAAAGGTGCAGAGCAATGCCGAGAAACATCTCCTGCGGCGTTTCCAGCGGCACACGGTGATGCGTCTGGATGACATACCGTTTGAGCAGCAGATCAAGGCCTGAATAGGTAAACAGATCGTCGCGCTCCGGTGCGATAAAGCCCTCCGCTTCCTCGATCTCCGCGCGGGAATAGTGGGCGAGGATATAGTCGCCGTACAGCCCCTTGTCGGTCAGATAGCGGAGCTTGTCATAAAGACAGGCAATGCCCCGCGCGGACAATTCACAGGCCAGATTCCTTCGGAAGCAGTGATTCAGAAGCCGTGCGGCGATAAATTCCCATTTGGGCGCTTCCGGCGTCGTCAGCTCGACCGCCGCCTTGACCAGCGCGGCGCAGCGCTCCGTATCGCTCATCGACGGCTTGGCAAAGCTGTCGAATTTGGTCTGAAGTGCGGTCAGAGAATAGCTTTCCTCACCAAAATCCTTCTGTATGCGGCGGAGAAGCGCATCGAGGTCTTCATCCCCGCCCACGGCTTGAACAATTGAGGCGCGCACCCGGCGCAGGACGGATTGCTTCTCTCGATACAGGATGTACGCCTTTGCCACATCGTACCAGCCGGACTCCATCAGAACGCGTTCCACCTCGTCCTGCACCAGCTCCACCGTGAGCACGTCGTCCTGCGACAGCCTTGACAGCACGGCTTGAAGAAGCTTCGTCAGACCTTCGCCGTCGATCTCCTGCTTCTGCCCGGCAAACGCCTTTGCCATGGCGTTTTTTATCTTTTCTGGGGAAAATTCAACCATTTCTCCGTTTCGTTTTCTGATCCTCATACCCTGTCATCGTCTCCTGTTCTGTTTTTCTGAAAGGCTTTCGCGAATTGGGGGAAGGGGGAAAGCGCACGCTGCAGTATACCGTGCATCTGTGCGATGGCGATGCCGTAGTTAGTGAACGGCACGCCTGCGGCTCGTGCCCGGGCAATACGCGATTTCATCTCCCGTTCGTTCAGCATACAGCCGCCACAGTGAACAATGAGCGCATATTTTTCAAGTTCCGCAGGAAACTCCCCTCCCGATGTAAACTCATAACTCAGCTTTTTCCCCGTATATTTCTCTATCCAGCCGGGCAGTTTCACCGTGCCGATATCGTTGCACTGTCGATGATGGGTACAGCCCTCGGAGATGAGAACCCTATCGCCGTCGCACAGCCGGTCAAGAAAGGCCGCTCCAAGTACCGTTTCTTCAAGTTCGCCCTTGTATCGTGCGAAAAGGATGGAAAACGAGGTCAGCGGGATATCCTCCGGTACAATACGGCTGACTGTACCGAATACCTGGGAATCAGTGATAACCATTCGCGGCTTTTCTTTCAGTGCGGATAGCGCGTCAGCAATCTCAGTTTCCTTTGCTACAATATTGACAGCTCCGCCATCAAGCACATCGCGTATCATCTGCTGCTGCGGCAATATCATACGTCCCTTCGGAGCCGATTCATCGATCGGCGTGACAAGAACGACGATATCACCCGCTGAAAGCAAATCCCCCACAAGCTGTTTTTCCTCTCTGACGCCCCCGAGCCGCCCGATCATCTCTTTCAGCTCACGAATGTTTGTTTTGCGCTTTGCGCTTACATACAGGCTTTTTCCATCTGTCGTGGGGCATTCTTCAAGAAGATCACTTTTGTTGTAAACGGTGATATAAGGTATGCTGCGCTTTTCAAACTCTGCCATTAGCACACGGTCGTGTTCTCCCATACCGGCTGCAGCGTCAACAACCAGCACGGCGACGTCCGTCTTGTCAAGCATACGCAGGGCGCGTTTCACTCGCATTTCTCCGAGATCCCCCTCGTCGTCGATACCCGGAGTGTCAATGATTACGACAGGGCCTATCGGCAACAGCTCCATCGCCTTCTGCACGGGGTCTGTCGTTGTTCCCATATGCTCTGATACAAGAGAAAGCGTCTGCCCGGTCACGGCGTTGACAACGCTGGATTTTCCTGCGTTTCTCATTCCGAAAAAGGCAATATGAAGCCTCTCGCCTGACGGTTTATCGTTCAGCCCCATTGGTTGCACCCCCTAAAATCGAAAGTCACGGCGATCGGAGCGCCTGATTGCCTCAATGTTTTCTGCGGCAATCGCATGTGCTTTTACGTTCGGTATCTTTTCAAGCTCACGCCAGATCATTTCGAAGCCGATGCGCCGAGTTTCTTCCGAGGCGTAATCGACCAGATATTCGGTCAGAGTCATCAGCGCGTTGGGATGGCAGCAGTTGAGGATCTGCCCACTTTTGCAAAGACTCATAAAACGGTCGCCAGTTCTGCCCTCACGGTAGCAGGCGGTGCAGAAAGACGGAATATGCTCGTTCACCATCAGCCAGCGAACCACCTCATCCAGCGTTCTCTGATCCGACACATCGAACTGCTCGGAATCATGCGGCCGTTTCTCTTCGGTATAGCCGCCGACCGATGTGCGCGATGCGCCGCTGATTTGGGAAATGCCAAGGTGAAGCACCTTTCCGCGCACAGTTTCGCTCTCACGAGTAGAGATAATCATGCCGGTATATGGCACTGCGATGCGAATACAGGCAATGATTTTTGCAAAGAGGTCATCTGAGATTCCGTTATCAAACACGGCGGGGTCAATATCATCGGCGCGTTTGATACGTGGAACGCTAATCGTATGCGGTCCCACGCCGTGAACAGCCTCCAAATGCTCCTCGTGCATGAGCAATCCGGCAAACTCATACTGATAGCCTTCAAGCCCAAACAAAACGCCAAGACCTACGTCATCAATGCCTCCCTCCATGGCTCTGTCCATCGCTTCGGTGTGGTAGTCGTAGTCATGCTTCGGACCTGTCGGATGAAGCTCAAGATAGCTCTTTTTGTTGTATGTTTCCTGAAAGAGGATATAGGTCCCAATTCCCGCGTCCTTAAGCCTGCGGTAGTTTTCCACCGTCGTGGCAGCGATATTGACGTTCACCCTTCTGATATCGCCGTTTTTGTGGTGGACGGAGTAGATCGTTTCGATACATTCGAGGATATATTCTATTGGGTTCAGCAGGGGATGCTCACCGGCTTCGATCGCCAGGCGCTTGTGCCCCATATTCTGAAGCGCAATGACCTCTGCGCGGACTTCGTCCTGCGTCAACTTTTTACGGGCAATATGCGTATTCTTCAAGTGATACGGACAGTAGACGCAGCCGTTGATACAGTAGTTGGAGAGATACAGAGGTGCGAACATCACGATGCGATTGCCGTAGAAGGCCTGCTTGATCTCGTTTGCAAGGCGGTACATTTGCTCCACTTTTTCGGGAATGTCGCAGGCGAGCAGCACCGACGCCTCACGGTGTGAAAGTCCCGCGCAGGTCACGCCGTTTCCGCTTTTCTTCGGACGTGCTTTTTCAAGCAATGCGTCGATCAGTGCAGCATCGTGTTTGTGCTCCTCGGCGTAGGCTATGGTTTTTCTGATCTCGGCGTCGGATATAAATTCCTCCGCCTTCATCGATTTGGGGTCGTAGCTCATGATCGTCTCCTTTCTTTCCGGTTAGGCGAGCCTTTCCGTCAGACAGAATGATTATTTTATGATATCGCCGCGTGCGCAGACGATGCGGTAGCCGATCCCGTTCATTTGTTTCTTCAGCAGTGCAAGGCTCTGCGCCGGTTCGATTCCACTCGACAGCTTGTTGTTGTATAGCGCATATTTCTCCCGCACGGAGAATGGAGAAAGGTTCGGCATGACGACGTTTGCGCCTGCCCTGATCCCGCGCTCTCTGCCGCCCTCTTCAACGCTTCCGAGCGCCGTCGTCGCGGGGAGCAGAATGTTTGGCTTGATCAGGCGCACAAGCGAGAGCAGAAAGACCGTTAGGTCGATGCTTCCCGCAGGATATGCGCCGAAGGGCGTATCTTCATGTGGGATAAACGGGCCTATGCCGCACATGTCAGGCTGAAATCCCTCAATGAATTTCAAATCCTCTGCAAGTGTTTCCGTCGTTTGATACGGACTGCCCACCATGAAACCGCAGCCGACCTGGAAGCCAATTTCCTTCAGGTCGCGCAGGCAGCGCATTCGATTGTCAAAGGACATGGACGCAGGGTGGAGCTTTTCATAATGCTGTTTATTCGCCGTTTCATGGCGCAGCAGATAACGATTTGCACCCGCCGCATACATATTTTTATAGTCCCGGCGCGGATATTCCCCGAAAGAGAGCGTAATGGCGCAGTCGAGGTACTTTTTTCTGATTTCCGATACGATCCCGCATAGCTTTTCAGCCGGCATAACGCCCTCGCCGCCCTGCAAAACGAAGGTTCGGAAGCCGAGTTCGTAGCCATCTATGCAGCAGGAGAGGATTTCCTCTTTTGTCAGGACATAGCGCTGACAACTTTTATTTGAGCGCCGTATGCCGCAGTAAAGGCAATCGTTGCGGCAGACATTCCCAACTTCAATCAGTCCCCGGATATACACATCGTTGCCGTAATACTGACGGCGTGCTGCGTTGGCGAGAGAAGCTGCATAAACTGCATCAGCGAAGGTATATGTGCCTGCAAGCTCTGCATAATCCTCTGCAGCCAGGGAATGGGTATTATGAAGTCTGTCAATGCGCTCTTTATTATTCATCGCTCACGACGTTGGAATATGCCGTCTTTACGCTCAGTCCCGGAATACTCCCAAGCCTTCCCGCCAATGATGAAATTGTGTCCTGCGGCGCATCGAGGGCGATTGAAATAATGTGTATGCCTCTCTGACGGTACGGGATACCCATCCTGCCGATGATATGATCTCCAAACTCATGCAGAACTGCGTTCAAAACCTCTACAGAATCCCTTTCGTCAACAATAATCGACATAACGGCAACTCTTGTCTTCATCCTTTCCTCCCACTGCTTAATTCGAGATGTTATTCCTTCGGTTCATTTTTGTGTTTTGCCGGGATTATGAGCAGTTCGATCATTCGCCGATTCTCAGCTCCTTTCCATTTTTGAGCAGACGGCGGTCGATATCCGCAATGGTGACTGCGGCGAGACTGTGGATGCACTGTTCGTTGAGCTGCGCATAGAGATTTTCCATCACGCCCGCCATGCCTGAGCAGATGAGACATTCCTCGTCCAAGTCGCCGCTGTGCCACGGCGCATCTACGAAACAAACGTCCAAAGCCTGCGCAATCTTCTCCAGCGTCAGCGTCTCGGCGTTTACGGCAAGCAGATATCCGCCTGCGTTTCCGCCCTTTGTTTCCACAATGCCCGCTTTTTTCAGCTTCGACATCACTCTGCGCACCAGTACAGGATTGGTGCAGACATTCTTCGCAAGCTCCTCACTGCTGAGCACTCGCTCCATGTGGTTCAGATACACCAGTGAATGAACCGCCACCGTTAAATTACTGTTCGTACATAATCCTTCCTCTCATTGCGTGACCGTTTCATACGGCCAGTCGTTGATACCGCCGAAATCGTAGACATTTTCATACCCGAGGGCAAGCAGTTTCTCCGCCGCGTCGCGGCTGCGCCGTCCGCTGCGGCAGTAGATAAGAAGCGTCGCCGTCTTGTCCGGCAGCTCCGGCGGGGGTGTATCGGATATCGTCTCATTGGGAACGAGCACGGCGTTTGCGATATGACCGTCGTCGTATTCGGCTTTCGTCCGCACATCCACCACCGTGACGCCGCCCGCCTGCATCATATCATATGCTTCCTTTGGCGTCAGCTTATGGTAAACGCCCTTCGGTTCTATTTCTGATTCAATCGTCTCCGGTGCGCTTCCGGACGTTTCGAGCGGCTCCTTCCGGCAGCCGGTCAGACAGAAAGAAAGCAGCAGAACGCAGAGCAGCAGCGCGGGGATGAAGATTGCTTTCACAGGAAACACCTCCGGATCTATCTGTAATCGCATTTATAACAGTTTCAACTGTAATTGTACAGGTTACAGCAGTGCGTGTCAAGACGGCTCTTCATTTTTTACAAGCAGGCTATACGCTGTCAATCCGGCGGAGCCGCTTACACCTTCAGCACAAAATGGCTTTTATGGAATTCCAGCAGTCCCGCATCACGCATTTTGCAAAGTTCAACGGACAGTCCGCTGCGCTCGACGGCGAGATAGTCGGCGAGCTGTTGACGGGAAAAAGGAATATCAAATTCATAGGCTCCGTGCGCTTGCGCCTGGGCAGAAAGATAGGACATGAGCTTTGCTCTCGTTGTCCGCTGGCCCATATGGGAAACCTTTTCACTCAGCATCAGATTTTTGCCTGCCAGCTCACCTAAAAGATTGCGGATGATCCGGCTGTGACAGGAGCAGGCTGCGGTACACATGGTCAGAATACGCTTTACATTCAGAAACATCACCGTGACAGGCGTTTCCGCAACAACGCTGACGTTCAGTACGGCACCCGGCGCGCAGGCAAACGCGGCGGCAAAGGTCTGCCCCGGCCCGGCTTTGGACAGAATCTGTCGATTTCCCCAAATGTCTTCTTGCACGATCAGCATGCTTCCAGACAGCACAAGACCTATGGCTTCCGCCGTGTCTCCGATATGCATCAGATAGGCTTCCTTTGGGAAGCTCGTTTTTTCAGCGTTAAGACAGGCGAGAACCGAGGCGAGCTCTGTCTCCGTAACGCCGGAAAACAGCTGAGAGGAACGGATCACGGATAAAAAATCTTTCATGAGAACCCTCTTTCGTTGATAATTCAACCGACTTGTTGATTCCATTCTACTATAATAGAGCCAGAAAAGCAAGGAGGTGCTGTCATGAAAAGGCGGATTATTGAAATCGATCAGGAAAAATGCAACGGCTGCGGCGCCTGCGCCGATGCCTGCCACGAGGGAGCCATCGCCATGGTGGACGGGAAGGCGAAGCTGATGCGGGACGACTATTGCGACGGTCTGGGCGACTGCCTTCCGACCTGTCCTACGGGAGCCATCACCTTTGTGGAGCGCGAGGCGGCGGCCTATGACGAGCAGGCGGTACTGGCGAATAAGCAGCAGAGGATGCAGAAACAGGGCATGAAGCTGCCCTGCGGCTGTCCGGGGAGCCATTCGAGGAAGATCGAACACACGGACTGTGCCTGCGAGGAAGTGCCGCACACAGAGCCGGTAAGCAGGCTTTCACAATGGCCGGTTCAGATCAAGCTGGTACCGGTCAACGCGCCCTATTTTGACGGTGCAAAGCTGCTGGTTGCCGCCGACTGCACAGCTTATGCCTACGCCGCCTTCCACGAGCGGTTTATCAAGGGACATATCACCCTCGTAGGATGTCCCAAGCTGGACAGCGTGGATTATTCCGAAAAGCTGACGGAGATCATCCGAAACAACGACATCAGAAGCGTGACCGTTGTGCGCATGGAGGTTCCCTGCTGCGGCGGGCTGGAGATGGCGGCGAAAAAGGCGCTTCAGCAGAGCGAGAAGTTCATTCCGTGGCAGGTGGTCACGGTCACGGTGGACGGCAGGCTCAAAGAAGAATAAAAACATCTTTGAAACAGAAAGGACGGAACATTATGAAGTATAATCGTCCCCTTCTATGGCTTAATGTCACATAACCGCAGGGATTTCAGTCTGCGGAAAAACTGGGAGGCGGAAGATATGAAGAGAAAAATGTACGCGCGTCTGCGCGCCGCCCGTTCGGAGGTGACGGCGCACTATGGTTGACACCCGGCCCATGGCGCTGGAAAGGGCCAGAAAGCGCGCCGCGGAACGGAAGGCGCAGCGGGACGCGCTGCAGGAAAACAGCCCGGTACAGACGGCCCGTCCGGCGGGAAACGGCTTCGAATCCGAACGCCAGCGTGCCAAGACGGAGCTGAGGAACGAGCTCGAGGCTTACGACGGCACGGGCGTGCACAAGATTGCGGCCAGCGCGGACCGGCAGCAGGAGGATCGCATTCTCAACGTCGCCGCCTACTGCCGCGTATCCACGGATGACATCGAACAGACCATCTCCATTGAGATGCAGAAGAAGAATTACCGCGAAATGATCCGTGCCAACCCCCGCTGGAGGTTCTGCGGGTTATATGTCGAAATGTAAACTCCAACTTTGATACAAACCGGATCCATATACCGGGCAACAGAAGCCTGAAAAATCCCAGAAATAAAGGTCTTTCGCCATTCTGCCATATTGCCAGACAGCTCTGCGAAAGCCCTTTTTCGTTTATGGCGGGGTTCATCCTTCATGCGAGCGACCTACCAGCTTACCCTCCCCAATCGTTGAAAGGTGAAATAATGGAAAGGTGTGGCAAATCGTTAAAAAGTGTAGGGAATCGTTAAAAGGTGGGGGCAAATAAATAAAAGGTGCAGGGAAATCGTTAAACGGTGGTCAGAGCAACAGAAAAGAACAGTATTGCCATCGAGTTATCCTGCCGGGAAATGGCCGGACAAAGTTATCATTAGCGCTGAACCTGTCTCGTAACCATCGGGGCAAAATGACGGAAAAAGAGCGACGCAGCAAACATCGCTCCCGGCCAACTCCATAAGGCGCTCAGATCCATTAGCGCGGCACTTTGACAACACAGGTCAGCGATTTGCCGACATCACAAATTGGCGCTAAAATTAGCTGGAAATACTCTGTATGGCGAATCGGGCACCGTCAGGAGCCGTCAGCTTTTTCGCCCACGCATTCATGCTCATCAATCTGCTCCGTCCTGATGCAGACATAGGTAATTATATATCTAACTGTATGCTAAAAGACCCCCCTTTCGACGGCTAATAGAAAAAAGGCCCTTCTGTTGATGCTTTTGAAATATCCTCTGCGCAAAACAAAACATCCGATTCTCCCTGTGATTGGGTCAGGAGAGTCGGATGTTTGCGTTGGCTATATGACCAATCAGATGTTAAGGAAGCAAAATCCAGAGCGATATGGGGGTCTGCGCATGCATACGAAGCCGCTCTCGGGTTCTTGGGTTTCCGCACGGCAGCCATGATTAACGCGCATTTCCCTGCAGGACGCCAATCAGAACCACTGCGATAAAGAGGGTCACCAGCAGGAAGATGATCAGATCCAGTACCCACAGCGGCATACGCAACCGTTCATAAATGCGTTCCTTCCAATTCTGCGGGCCCGAAGGCGTTTTTCCATCGTCATCCTTGGCAATGGTCATGGGTTCGCGTTCCTCCGGCATCGGTTCCCCTCCTTTTCATGCGATCCTACGGATCACTTTCTGGCCAGATATTTGCGCAGATCCAGCGCCACAGCCACGATGATGACCAGGCCCTGCGCGATGTAGGTGTAGCTGGATTCCACGCCCATGAACTGAAGCGCGATTTTCAGAAGCTCGAATACCAGCACGCCCACCAGAATCCCGCTGATCTTGCCCACGCCGCCGTTGACGGACACGCCGCCGATGGTACAACCGGCGATGGCTTCCAGCTCGTAGCCCTGAGCCGTATTGACCGATGCTCCGCCCGACTTGGCCGCCATGAGGAAGCCTGTCAGGCCGTAGAGAATGGCGGCCAGCATGTAGATCTTGACCTTCATGCGGGAGGTATTGATGCCCGCTACCTCGGCGGCGGTTTCATTGCCGCCGATGGCGTACATGTATTTACCGTGCCGGGTCTTGTTGTACAGGAACCACATGTACGCGCCGACAACCAGCGCGATGATGGCGATATAGGAGAACATCCGATTGCCTACATAGCCCAGCGCAATACCGGTATAGGCGGACTGGAGCGTACCGATGGGCTGGGCTCCGGTATACACCAGACAGACGCCGTACACCAGCGTCTGCATACCCAGCGTGGCGATGAAGGGCGGCACCTTCAGCCTGGCGATGACCGTGCCGTTGACCGCGCCGATCAGGGCGCAGACCGCCAGCACACCCAGTAGCACCAGCGGAATGGGCAGATTGCCCAGCGAGGGATAGAACTTGTTGGAATAGTCGCCGGCGCGCTGCAGGAAAATGGCAGACAGGCACGCGGCAAACCCGGCTACGCGGCCTGCACTCAGGTCGGTACCCTTGGTGATCAGGCAGCCCGACACGCCCAGCGCGATGATGAAGCGCACGGCAGTGTTAGACAGAAGGTTGCGGAAGTTGGCCTCAGAGAGGAAATTGGGGCGGAAAATGCTCACCAGCGCGGCCATGAGCAGGATGCCCACAATGATTGCCCGGTCGCCGAGGAAGTGCAGCACCTTCCGGGGGGAGAAGCGCTTCCACAGATACTTTCCCAGGCTCAGCTCCTCGTCCTCGCTCAGCTGCATCGCGGTCAGCAGAAGCCCCAGCAGGAGCATCGCCGCACCCAGAATGACCAGCGGCAGGTAGGTAACGGCCAGCACGCACAGCGTCCGGGAGGGAAGGCTCAGATGCTGCCACAGGATACCCTTGTTGTTGACGAAGCCCTGCGCGTAACGAACGTCCTCGACCTCCACAAACTTGATCTCGCCGTATTTGTCCTTGAGGAACCGTCCGCCCAGTGCGGCGAATTTTTCATAAGTCAGCAGAAATCCGTCCGGCTCGCCGTCGCCGTTTACATCCAACTCGGCATGTCCGTCGACGCTCCATTCCTCCGTGGCCTCCGCGACAGAAGGCTCCTCAGGCAGCTCATCCTCTGATACCAGTACGGAGACCCTTTCGTCCACGGTGGTTTCCTTAGCAGTGGAAACAAGCTCAAGCGCGGGCACGCCTTTCAACTGCGGATTAATGCGAAGCACGTCGCTCAGGCTCAGGTTCAAAAACAGAGAAACCATCAGCACGACAAGGCCGATCCGTTTCAGCAGTTTGCCGTATTTTTTCATATTGCTTCCTCCAATGCAGAAAATTGCGTGGCCAGCGCCATGATTCTCTCCTGTGTGGCGTCCTGCTTTTCCACAAAGCCGGTAACACGCCCATCGCACATCACCATGATGCGATCCGACATGCCGATCAGCTCGCCCATTTCGGAGGAAATCATGATGATGCCCTTGCCCTGCTTAGCCAGTTCCGCAATGATACAGTAGATTTCGTACTTCGCACCCACGTCGATGCCGCGGGTAGGCTCATCCAGGATCAGCACGTCCGGGTCGTTGGCCAGCCACCGGGCGATCAGCACCTTCTGCTGATTGCCGCCGGAAAGGGATTGGATCTGCGTTTTGGAGGATGGCGTCTTGATGGACAGCCTGCTCACGTTGGACTGCACCAGCTTTTCGATCTTTCCGTCGTCCAGCATGACGCGGTATTTCAGATACTGATCCAGACTGGCTACGGACACGTTGTCGCTGACGCTGAGTACGCCCAGGATACCGCTGGCGCGGCGATCCTCCGTCAAAAGCGCGATGCCCCTGGTGATAGCGTCCCGCGGACGGTTAATCTCCACCTCGCTGCCCTTGTAAAGCACGCGTCCACGCTCATGGGCGCGAATGCCGAAGATTCCCTCCATCAGCTCCGTGCGCTGCGCCCCCACCAGACCGCCTACCCCAAGGATTTCTCCCCTGTGCAGTTGGAAGGACGCGCTGCGGAAGCTGCGCGGGTTGATGGACGTAAGATCCTGCAGTTCAAAGATCACCTCGTCGGTGACATAGCATTCTCTGGGCGGATACAGATTGTCCAGCTTCCGGCCTACCATTTGGGTGATGATCGTGTCGGTAGTCAGGTTTTTGGCCTCCCACGTGCCGATATATTTACCGTCGCGCATGATGGTCACTTCATCGGAGATGCGCAGGATTTCTTCCATCTTATGGCTGATGTATATGATGCTTACGCCCTCCGCCTTCAGATCGGCGATGATGCGGAACAGCGCCTCCACCTCATGCTCCGTCAGGGAGGAGGTGGGCTCATCCAGAATCAGCACGTGGCAGTCGTTGGATACCGCCTTGGCGATTTCCACCGACTGCATTTGAGACACGCTCAGGCTGCCCAGCTTCTGCCGGGGGTCGAAATTCATGCGCACGCGCTTGAGCAGCGCCTCCGTCTGAACGTACATTTTTTCATGATCTACTACAGGGATGAACCCCAGCAGCTTTTTCATGGGATAGCGGCCCACAAAGATGTTTTCCGCCACGCTGCGCTCGATGATGGGCTGCAGCTCCTGATGCACCATGGCGACGCCCAGGTTGAGCGCCATCAGCGGATCCTTGATATTGACCTTTTTTCCTTCGTAAAAGATTTCGCCCTCGTCCATCCGGTAGATGCCGAACAGGCACTTCATCAGCGTAGACTTTCCTGCGCCGTTCTCCCCCATCAGGGCGTGCACGGTGCCCGGACGGAGCTTAAAATCCACGTGATCCAGCGCCTTGACGCCGGGGAACGTTTTCACGACGCCCTTCATTTCCAGACGGTACTCCGCCATGCGCTGTCCTTCCTTTCCAAATTATCGTCATGTAGAAAAAAGAGGGGGCACTTTCGCGCCCCCATCTTAAAGGGACTCACTTCACCATCTGGTAGTCAACCCAGTAGTAAGCGTCCAGCATTTCGCCCATGGCGGCCTTGATGGCCACGTCGGCGGCGGTGTGGCTCTGACCCACGTGGTCGTTGAGCACAGTTCCGGTCATCATGCCGTTCTGAACCATCTCAACGCACTCATCCAGCGCGTCCACGCCCAGCAGCAGGATGTCCTCGTTGACCTTGCGGCCGGCTTCCTTGATGGCCTGGTACGCGCCCAGCGCCATGGCGTCGTTGTTGCAGAAGATCACGTCGATTTCCTTGCCAAACTGCGCCAGGGCGGTGGCGGCCAGCTGCTGACCGTTCTCCTGCATCCAGTCGCCGCGCTGCTCAAAGAGCTTGTTGACCTCTACGCCGTTGTCGGTCAGGTACTTGATGGAGAACTCGGTGCGGTACTGAGCATCCACGTTCTCCGGGTCGCCCATGATCATCACGTAGTCCACCTTGCCGTTGCCGTTCAGGTCGCCGTGAGCGTCGTTGAACTCATGCACGATGCGGCCCTGGAAGGAACCGGACTGACGGGCGTCGGCGCCCACGTAGCAGATTTTGCCTTCCCACATGCCCATGTCGTCCTCGCTGGGCTCACGGTTGATGTAGATCACGGGGATGCCAGCCTCCTTGGCCAGCTCAGTGACAGCAGCAGCCGCAGTGGACTGCACCAGGTTCACGATCAGCACGTCCACGCCCTCGGCGATGAAGCTGTTGATCTGGTTGGTTTGTTCGGTCTGGTCGTTTTTGCCGTCCACCACGGTGACCTGCGCGCCGTAGGTTTCCTCCAGATACTTCTGCAGCTCGGTGCGGTACAGGGTCATGAAATTGTCGTTGAACTGGTAGATGGTGACGCCTACCTTAATGGGCTTCTTCATTTCGTCGGCGAACGCGGAGGTTACGCCAAGCACCAGAATCAGAGCCAGCAGCACAGCGAGAATCTTCTTCATACAGGGAACGCTCCTTCTCTTTAATTTTCGGAGACGGCGCCGCCGCCTTCCGTCTATTGGTATTGTAACGGACGGGAAGGATAAAAGAGAATTGAAATTTTTACTCATAACTATGAAAAAAACATCGAATTCAACCGCCGCAGGTTGCTTTTCCGGAAAAACCATGTACAATAAAATCAAAGGAAAAGGCGGCGCTTGGCGTTTCTATGTCGGAATAGCAGAACAGACCTAACGATACCGGAAGGCAAGGGGAGATGAATTGTGTATAAGCTGCTGCTGGCGGACGATGAAAGCGATATCCGGGATGGGCTGATGGAGGTCATCCATTTTGAGAAATACGGCTTTACCGTGGTAGGACAGGCCGAAAACGGGCTGGAAGCTCTGCGCCTTTGCGAGGAGCAGGAGCCGGATTTGATCGTTTCGGATATCCGTATGCCCCTGATGGACGGTCTGACCATGCTGGCGGAGGCGGAGAAGGCGCTGCCCACCGTCCGCTCCATCATCCTCAGCGGCTACGACGAATTTGAATTCGCTCGTCAGGCCGTATCGCTCCATTGCCTGGGCTATCTGCTCAAGCCAATTTCTGCCGCCGAGTTTACCGAGGCACTGACGGACGCACGGAAAAAACTGGACGAGGATTTTGCCCGCCGCCGGGATATGCTGCAGCTGCAGCGGCATTTTGAGGAGGGTCTGCCCGTCTTCCGGGCAACGCTGCTGACGGCGCTGCTGGACGGCGGACTCCCTGTCTCCCGGGCGCTGGAGATGGCGGAGCGGTACGGTCTGCCCCTGAATGAGAACGATCTCTATGCGGTGGCGCTGCTCCGGCTGAGCCAGCCCAAGGGCGAGGGCTTCCCCAGCGGCGAGCCGGAGCTGCTTCGGGTGGCCGCTATGGACATCGTGCGTGAGCAGCTGCCCAAAGAGAGCGGATACGCCTTTTTCTACCAGTCCTATATTGCCGTACTGCTGTGGCTGCCCGGGGAAGAGGCGGCGGCGCAGACTTATGAGCGGCTGGACGGCGTTTGCCGGCACATCGACCATTATCTGGGGAGGGGTACAGTGCGCGCTGGCATCGGAAACCCCTGCCGGGGTGCGGGCGGACTGTCCGAGTGCGCCCGGCAGGCCAAAAGTGCTCTTGCCCAGCGCTCCTTTTACGAAAACCGGCTGTTGCTCTTTTCCGACCTTGCGCCGGGAGGCGCCGGCGAGCTGTCGGCAGACGCGGCGCTGCTTCGGGAACTGGACACAGCGCTGAAAAAGGGCTCCGCCGGAGAGGCGCGGCGATGGATCGAGCAATTGCTGTCGGTCTGCCGGACGGCCCGTCCGGGCACGTCGGCTTACCGCTCGTATCTGCTGGAGATCTACGTTGCGCTGCTGCGCACAGGCCGGGATATGTCCGTGACTCTTGCCGAGAGCGGCGAGGAGCCGCTGGATCGGCTGCTGGCCTTGCCGCCGGCAGAGGAGGCCTGCCGGCTGTTCTACCGCCTGTGCGACGACTTTACCGAAAAGGCGGCCAGCAACCGTTTAACCGCCGGACAGCAGATTATCCAGGCCGCGCAAACGTACATCAAGGGTCACTACGCCGACCCGGAGCTGACCGCTGAAAAGCTGTGCCGTCATCTCCACGTTTCCTCCAGCTACTTCAGCGCCCTGTTCAAGCGGGAAACCGGGCGAAATTTCCCGAATTATCTGACGGAAACCCGTATGCGGCAGGCTATGACCCTTCTCGCCGGGACGGATATGAAAACGGCCTCCATAGCGGAGGCAGTGGGCGTTCCTGATCCCAGCTATTTTTCCTATGTGTTCAAGCGGGTCTACGGGCTTTCTCCCTCTCAGGTTCGCAGGCGAAGGGAGGGAGGCGCTTGAAGCGAAACAGAGGCAACGGGCGCAGCTTCAGCCTGCAGCTAACGGCATCCTTTATGGCGTGCATGGGCGCGCTGCTGGCGTTTATTTCCATCAGCTTGATGACCCCTCTGTCGTCGCTTCTGGAAAAAAACGCCTTCGAGCGGACGAAGGAGACGGTACTCCAATCGGTCAGCACCGCCAACGTGTTCATTGACCGACTGCTCTCCACCCTGTATTTCGCCACTACCGTGCTGCCGGACAGCATGGACAGCGGGGCGGCGGGATGGGTGGAGCAGATGCAGATGATCAAAAAAAGCGATTCCGATATTATTTCCATCGCGCTGTTTCACCGGGACGGGACGCTGCTGGGCGCGGTGGGCGCAGGCGACGTATCGCTGGATACGGACGAGGTTGCCTCCAGCGAGTGGTTTCAGAAGGCGCTGGCCTGGGGCGGTACCTCTACCTATTTTTCCAGTCCCTTTGTGCAGCACATTTTCTCCGGCCAGCGCACATTCGTCATCCGTCTGGCTCGCTCCGCCTTTTATCAGAAGGAAGGCAGGCTGGAACAGGGCGTGGTGCTCATGGACGTTTCCTACGCCAGCTTCAGCCGTCTGATAGAGGGGGGCGCGCTGGGAAAAAGCGGCTATGTGTATCTGCTGGCCCGGGGAGGCGAGATCATCGCCCATCCGAAGCTGCAGTTGATCTACAACGGCCTGCATGAGGAGAATTTGGATGAGATCAACCGGTTACTGATCGGGCAGGGCCGGGACAAGGTGGACGGCCGTGAGCGGGTGCTGATCGCCGCCACGCTGAACCAGACCCGATGGCGTCTGGTGGGTGTGGCGTATCTGGACGAGCTGCTGGTCCTTCAGACCGCCTTCGTCCACATCCTGACTGTGGTCCTGATCTGTGCGCTGCTGCTGTCCCTTGCCGTGGCCACCATGATGTCCTACCGGCTCATGCTGCCCATCCGCCACGTGGCCGACGCTATCGGGCGGGTGGAATCCGGCAATCTTTCCGAAGGGATCCCGGAAACGGGATTTCGGGAAGTACGCGCCATTTCAGAGTCCTTTAACCGGATGCTGCGCCGCATCCGCGCCCTGATGGATCAGATCGTGCAGGAGCAGGAGATCAAGCGGCTCTACGAGCTCAACGCCCTTCAGGCTCAGATCAATCCCCATTTCCTTTACAATACGCTGGATTCCATCATCTGGATGGAAGAGCGGGGCCGGGGGCGGGAGGCAATCCTGATGGTTTCCTCGCTGGCTCGGCTGTTCCGGCTGTCCATCAGCCGGGGACGCAGCGAGATCACCGTCCGGGAGGAGCTGGAGCAGGTGCGCCACTATCTCATCATTCAGAAAATGCGCTTCAAAAACAAATTCGAATACACCATCACATGGGATGAAGCGGCATTGGAAGAAACCACTGTCAAGCTGATCGTACAGCCCATGGCGGAAAACGCCATCAATCACGCCATTGACGAGACGCAGGACGAAGCGCTGCACATCGCCATTCACGCGGGCGTAACGGAGGAAGAGGTGATCTTCACCATCGAGGACGACGGCGTGGGGATGCCGCCTGAGGTCGTAGACAGACTGCTGACCGCTCCCGCAGGCAAAAGTGGCATCGGCGTAAAAAACGTCCACGAGCGGATTCGGCTGACCTACGGCGAGCCTTACGGGATTCAAGTGCGAAGCGTGGAGGATGAGGGCACCTGCGTGACCATCCGCCTTCCCCGACGGAAGAAAGGAGACGCGGTATGAAGAAAGTCATGGGCGTATCCCTTCTCTTAATCCTGACGGCGCTTTGCGTGATGCTGCTGGGCCTGCGGTCGCAGGAGGAGTCCGCAGCCGGTATTCAGCGCCCGGTACTGCTGCTGACCCAAAGGGATACGGGAGCCTATTTCATGCAGCTGCGTCAGGGCATCCTCAAGGCGTTGGAGGAACAGAATTGCACACTGAGCACGCAAGTCGTCGATCCCGCCGCGATGACGGATGTGCTGTGGGGCGGGATAGAATACAGCGGCGTGCTGATCTATATCCAGGATGAAACGTTGCGACGACAGACGCTGCGCAGCGCGCGCGAGCAGGGGATGCCCATCGCGCTCATCGATGCGCACGAGGAAGGCGTTCCCTCGGTGGAACAGGACGGCGCCCAATACGCTGCACTGGCGTCCGGCGCGGCGGCGAAGGCTGAGCGCGTAATCTGCCTGGGCGGTAGTGAGCCGCTGCGTAAAGCCGCAAAGTCAGTCTTGCGCAGCCGATGGCTGGATGCGCAGTCGGTCGATCCTGGCGCTGCATCCTGTGCCGTGATGGCGCTGGACGAGGAAACGGCGGCGCGCCTCCTTCAGGAAAAGGCGGAGGGGCAGTGGACGCAGCCGCTGATCCTGGTCAATCCAGGCGAAGGAGCTGCATCCTGGCTGGAAACCGGACATGTGCATGCAGTGGTTCTTCCCTCGCCCTATGCAACCGGGTATATCGCGGCGTCGCAGGCCCTGTGGAACAAAAACGGGCAAGGATATCGCGCACCAGCATTTGTCGTTACGCCTGAAAACATGTACGATGCGCAGAACGTCAAGCTGGTCTTTCCGCTGCTGTATTGACGGCGCAGGAGGAATACGCATGAATAGCATGAACAGGATGAAAAAACTGCTTTGCACAGTGCTTGCCATGATGTTGCTGGGGACGCCTGCATTCGCGGAGGAACTGCCCGCATTCGGTGTGTGCGTATATGACGGAACGGATACATTCATGGCAAGCCTGCGCCTGCATCTGGAAACCTACGCCCAGGGAAAGGCCAGGCTGACCGTCTATGACAGCCGGAATGATCAGAATTTGCAGAACGATCAGGTGGAGAGCATGCTGGAGGCCGGTGTGGACGTGCTGATTATCAATCCTGTCGATCGGTTGGCTGCAGGATACCTGATCGAAAAGGCCCGGCAGCGGCAGACTCCGGTGCTGTTTATCAACAAGGAGCCTCTGTTGGAGGATCTGCTCTTGTATGAGTACGCTTTTTATGTGGGCGCGGACGGCGCGGAAAGCGGACGATTGAGTGGAGAGATTCTTGCGGAATACTTTCTGGCCCACCCGGAAGCGGACAAGAACGGCGACGGCACGGTGCAATATGTACTCATTAAGGGGGAGCCCGGCCATCAGGACGCGGAGCTGCGCACGCAAAACGCCCTGAAGCCCCTTCAGGAGGCGGGGTTTCACGTAGAGAAGCTTCAGGAGGACACCGGCATGTGGCGGCGGCAGCTGGCGCAGGAAAAGATGGCCGGGTTTCTGCTGGCCTGGGGCGATCAAATCGAGTGCGTGATCTCCAACAACGATGAAATGGCACTGGGCGCCATCAACGCCCTGAAGGCTGCCGGGTACTTTTCAGGCGGACGATTTATGCCCGTGGTAGGCGTGGACGCCATCAGCCCGGCAATCGAGACGCTACGGCAGGGCTCCCTGCTGGGCACGGTATTCAACGATGGCGAGCGTCAGGCCATGGCCGCCGTCGATCTGGCGATTCTTCTGGCTCGCGGCGAAGAAATTTCCGCCGATACCTACAGCTATCCGATCACCGACGAGCGCTTTGTCTGGATCCCCTATCAGCGCATCACCCGGGAGGATTTGCCTGACCAGTGATTTTCCCCACACCGAGGCGTATACCGGAAGATGGTAAAAGCCTCCAACCTCATCCATATGCGGGAACGGATATGCGCCGATCGCAGCCTGCGTCTTCAAAGCCGTAACCGCGACAAAGGAGATGCTGGCGTTTATCCAAAGAGCGGAGAAACTGTTGTTTCCCTGCGGGATGAGCAGGAAAGACTACAGGTGGTGAATGATGCGGAGTCTGGGAAATACCTTCGCTATCTAAAGTGCTCCGCTGCAATAGCATTCAGCTGCTTTGCTATCTCCGAAAACTCCTGGTTCAGATCCAGCGTTTTCACACTGATCTGGTTCCCGCTCATCTGGTAGATGTTGTCCGGCTGGATCAGCTCATCCGTCTTTGCGTACAGCAGCATCCCGGACACCTCATGAGGCTGATCGCCGAATTCTGTATCCCTGTTCTTCGCGTAGGTGAAGATCTGATACAGGTTTGCAGAATGGAGCGTGTGCACGTCATACTGCGTCTGCATCGTGCGGGTGTAGTACTTCGCATCAATAATCAGTACTCGGTTGCCTTGCGTGAGCGTGATATCGCTCTGCATGACCGGTAGGTAGATGCCAACGCCATCGTCCAGCGCCCAGGGGATCTGGGAGGCAGTGGCTTTCACCTGCGGGCATTCCTTAGATTGCGTCTACACGAGCCAAGTGATATAATGGCACTATCACAGTAAAGAGGGTGTCATCATGGAGAAATCACAGCATCGGCATGATATCAGCGACAAAGCGTGGGCAATTTTAGAGCCAATGCTGCCGGGACAGCGAGGGCAATGGGGCGGAATCGCGGAGGACAACCGCAGATTTATCAACGGAGTGTTCTGGATTCTTCGCACCGGAGCGC
>ERZ827458.503-NODE-503-length-52998-cov-20.525093_pt1 | contig 52998 bp, 53 predicted proteins | sample MGYA00519706_ERZ827458 | MGnify/ENA primary metagenome ERZ827458 (study PRJEB31778, sample SAMEA3449309) | human gut metagenome | biome: human gut; feature: human-associated habitat; material: faeces | place: United Kingdom | collected 2010/2012 ...
TATCCATTCTTTTGGATGCCGGAATATAATAGGCTCTGGCTGGCATTGTGTTTTCATGCAATACACTTAAGTCCTCATAATAACGTGGTACGATCATAACTGACTCTCCTTCAATACATATACTTTTTTGTTCTTTGTTATGCTATATATCCTATCTTAATCCACGAAAAATGTCTATGAATTGAATTAGACAAAATATACACTAAATGATACAATGATAAAAAGTAAGAAATGAGGTGCTGACATATGTATATGAACACCGGTTATTTGAACCACTCGCATATGGATTTCAAAGACAAAAGCCGTCCGCTGATTGTCGGCAGCTGTGGTACTTATCGTCTTTCCAGTCATCCTAAGCTTCTCACCTACCGTCCACGAGGACGTCTGGATTATCAGATTATATATATCACTGCCGGCTGCGGGCACTTTTATTTTGATAATGCAGATAACGAAACAATTATTCCAGCCGGTAACATTGTACTGTACAGGCCAAAAGAACTTCAGAAATATGAATATTATGGAGAAAATAAGACAGAAGTATACTGGATCCACTTCACAGGAAGCAATGTAAAAAATATCTTACATCAACATGGTTTCCCAGATAAAGAACGTGTCTTTCAGGTTGGTACATCTAATGAATATGAACAACTTTTCAAACGTATTATCATCGAGCTTCAACGCTGTCAGGATAATTACGAGGAAATGCTTGTCCTTTTGCTTCGTCATCTTCTGATCAGCTTCCATCGGGAACTGACCAGCGAGCGCATATTGAAAAATGAATATCTTGATCATGAGATGGACAGTGCTGTTACCTTTTTCAGCGAAAACTACAATCAGGATATCAATATTAACGATTATGCTGCCTCACGAGGCATGAGCGTCAGCTGGTTTATCCGAAATTTCAAAAAATGCACCGGTTCCACACCAATGCAATTTATCGTTGGAATCCGAATCAACAATGCCCAGATGTTACTTGAAACAACAGCATATTCCATCAATGAGATTTCCAGGATAGTAGGGTATGATAGCCAGCTTTATTTCAGCCGGCTTTTCCATAAGCTGAAGGGATATTCACCCAGAGAATATCGAAAGATAAGAGAGTCAGCAGCCAACAGTTGAACTGTTCAGGCACAACGTATAATTGCTGGCTCTCCCCAATTCTCTGCTGATCATAATAATTCTTTTTGCCATCTCTGACTCCTCCTTAATCCAAAGCATCCACTTTAATTTTTCTGTTCCTCTTTAATGGGATTATACATCGGACACCAATGTCCGATGCAAGACTTTTTGGCAGTAAGGAGGAAGCTGTTTATGACTCAGAGACAGGAGCTGTTCTCTATCGGGGTATTCCGGGAACCGCTATTACACAATCGACACCTTTACCAAAATCCGCAACATACGCATTCTGCAGGATTTGGGGCTTTCGCTAGACGAGATACGAGGGTATTATGATGACTCCGGATCCCAAAAAATTCATTACGCAGGTTGTTCTGCCGATTGAAGCTGCCTAAAACATTGCTTTTTTGCTGATTTTATGCTATATTCTCGACATATGCACAACAAAAGCAACTGACCGGGGTAAGGAGAAGATACTCTGCTCAGAATAAAAGAAAAAGGGGAATTTTATGAGTCACAATCACAAACAGAGAAGTTCATTTTCAGGAAAGCTCGGCTTCGTCCTTTCTGCGGCGGGTGCCTCCGTTGGTCTTGGAAATATATGGCGTTTTCCATATCTTGCGGCCAAATACGGCGGCGGTATTTTCCTGCTTATCTATATTCTGCTGGCACTGACCTTCGGTTACACCATGATCATTGCTGAAACCTCTCTTGGACGTATGACCGGCAAAAGTCCTGTAGGTGCGTTTCATTTCTTTGGGAAATCCATTTCCCTTTCCATTGGCGGCTGGCTGAATGCCATTATCCCGATCCTGATCGTTCCCTATTACTCTGTGATCGGCGGATGGGTCATCAAATATCTTGTTGAATATATTACCGGCCATGGTGATCTTCTGGCTTTTGATGAATACTTTACTTCCTTTATTTCCGATGGTGTTTCCACAGAGATCTGCTTCATTATATTTGCCCTGTTCACCCTGCTTATCATTTATGCCGGTGTCCGGAACGGAATTGAGCGTGTATCCAGGATCATGATGCCTATTCTGGTAGTGCTTTCTGTGATCATTGCTGTTTACTCCATAACAAGACCGGGTGCACTTGCCGGTGTGAAATATTTTCTGGTTCCCAATGTACAGAATTTTTCCTGGATGACAGTCGTAGCTGCCATGGGGCAGATGTTTTACTCTCTTTCCATTGCCATGGGTATCCTGATCACCTTTGGCTCCTACATGAAAAAGGATATTTCCATTGAAGACTCTACCAAAAATGTGGAAATTTTTGATACCGCCATTGCTATCATGGCAGGCCTTATGATCATTCCTGCTGTATTTGCTTTCTCCGGCGGTGATCCGAATACACTGAAGGCAGGTCCCTCCCTGATGTTCATTACCATTCCCAAGGTATTTGAAAGCATGGGACTCGGCTCCGCTATCGGGGTACTCTTCTTCGTGCTGGTGCTGTTTGCTGCGATCACCAGTTCCATTGCCCTGACAGAAAGTGCCGTTTCCACCTTCGAGGATGAGCTTCACTGGAATCGTAAAAAAGCAACTGTTATTGTTGGTATTATTATGATCATCCTGGGAAGTCTCTCATCCCTTGGTTACGGGCCACTTGCTTCTGTTACTATCATTGGCATGCAGTTCCTTGATTTCTTTGACTTCTTAACCAACTCCGTGATGATGCCCATAGCTGCTATCGCCATCTCTCTCCTCATTTCAAGAGTCGTTGGTATCGATAAGATTGAGGAAGAAATTCTTCACGGTGAAAGCAGATTCAGAAGGAAAAAGGTTTTTGTGATCATGATCAAATATCTCTGCCCGATCTTTGCTGTCATTATCCTGATCAGCTCTGTGGCAAATGCCTTCGGATGGATCAGTATGTAAAGGATCACACTTATGAACAGCGAAAACTCCTTACCTCTGAAAGCCAGAATTTTTAATATCATACAGATTGGAGATAAAAGTAACCGGATCAGCCGTGCCTTTGATATTTTCATTACGGTTGTTATTTTTTCAAATATCGTGGTTACTTTTCTCCAAACCTTCTCGGAGCTGTCCTTTCTGTCCGGCTTTTTCCACGTGATAGAAGCTGCTACCCTTTGCATCTTCTGCATCGAATATATACTTCGGATCTGGACAGCCGATCTGCTCTATCCTTCCAGAAGCAGACTGCGTTCCAGACTGCGCTTTCTAATTTCCTTTGACGGTATCATAGACTTCCTGACGATCCTGCCATTTTTCTTCCTGTCCGGCTTTGTCATCTTCCGGATGCTGCGGGTTGCCCGGATCTTCCATCTGTTCCGGCTCAACTCCAGATATGATTCCTTCAATGTCATCACAACTGTCCTTTATGAAAAACGGAATCAGATCATCTCCTCTGTTTTTATTGTAGTGATCCTGATGCTGGCAAGCAGCCTGTGTATGTACAGTATCGAGCATGACGCACAGCCGGATGTCTTCCGTAATGCATTCAGCGGGATCTGGTGGAGCATGTCCACGCTTCTGACTGTGGGCTATGGTGATATCTATCCCATTACTACCTTTGGCAGGGTCATGGCGATCTGTATTGCTTATCTTGGTGTTGGCGCCGTGGCGATCCCTACCGGTATCATCAGCGCCGGCTTCGTGGAACAGTACCAGAGAAAGAGTGGTCTGTCCAATATCAAAAATGCGGATATTAAGGAAATTGCTGAAATTCTTGCCGACAGACGCTATGCCGGCAAGACGATCGAAGAAATAGAAACGGCAGACCAGCTGACTATCTTCCTGATCCTCAGGGATAATCTGTCGATTCTGCCGCAAAAAGACACTGTTGTCAAATTAAATGATATTCTGGTGATCCGTGGTGAAAACGAGAATTAATGTTCACCGGTTTCTCCATAATATGTCAGTGCCACCATGGTGATATCATCAAACTGTGGAGCCTCCTGCACGAAAGTATGGATCCCCCCGCTTACGTTCTCAAGGATCTTCCTGCATGCCTTATCCGGGCTGCCATTTAATGCCATATCCATCTCCACCTGTCTGCCGGTGTTTACTTCTTTTTCTGAAAAAATCCTGTTTCTTAAATCTATCTCTTTTCCTGATCCATCCTGTTTCAAAATACATATTTCGTATGCATGCTCTGTTTTATGATAACGCAATCAACGAAAAGCTGCAATAAGAAAGAAAAACTATTGGCATAAAACTGTTTTAACAAAAGCCTGAAAAAGACCCGGAGCGAAAACTCCGGGTCTTCTTCATCTGGTGTCAGCTGCTTCATACCGCTGCCATTATCCTTCGATTGCTATATGCTTTTTGGTTTCTACTGCCTTGGCTTCCTTCTTCGGAACATCCAGTGTCAGGATGCCGTTTTCAAATTTGCCATGAATATCATTTTCGGTGATATCATCACCTACATAGAAGCTTCTGCTCATGGAACCCACATAACGCTCCTTACGGATGTATTTACCCTTCTTATCAGTCTCATCCTTATCAAGGCCTTTGGCTGCTGAGATGTTCAGGTATCCATTCTCAAGCTGGACCTCAATCTCATCCTTCTTGAAGCCAGGCAGATCAACGATCACCTCATATCCATCCTCTGACTCCCTGACATCTGTCTTCATCACATTCTTGGCGTGCTTACCATAAAGCTCCTTGTCCACATCAGGAAATGTGAAACCATCCATAAAGTCATCAAAAATATCTCTTCCAAATACACTAGGCATTAACATAAGTCATTCCTCCATTCTTTACTTGACAAATATGCCAGCTATTATTGTTTTCATTTTTACTTCCGAACCCCAGAAGATCTTTTATTTTTTCTCTCCCTCCCTTTTGTTCTATATGCAATATAACACGTATTATTAGCACTGTCAAGAGGTGAATGCTAATTTTTTGTGAAGATTTTGTGAACGCTACGAGCCATGCAAAAAAGAATTAACTCTTCAATATTATCTTTATCTATTATGTCTCACTTTATTCTCTCCTTTACTACCACATTTGCAGGCGCTTTCTCGGTATATTCCTGTTCCAGTTCCTCTGCCAAATACGCATCGCTCATGCAGTGCATATCAGAAATACCGTCACGGATCAGCTGATAAACCTGGGAATGATAAAAGAAATCCAATGCCGCATCCAGCGAGAGTCCCTGCTGTTTAGCAAAGCATTCAATAACACGACTATATTTTTTCTGAAGCAAAATCGGATTCGCTGTCATAGTATTTCACTCCCTTCAAAATGCAACAGAGACACTGCTTTCTCTGTGCGGAAGCATATTTGCAGATTCGGCTTTTCATAACGCAGGCGATTGATAGCTTCCGTCTTATCAATCAGCCCGTCAAAGAACAGTTCCACAGTATTAAACACCTTATCATTGGCAACACCTCCCACAACCAGATCGTAATCGGTCGAATCTTTCCCGCTACGGCAGTTCAGAATAAAATCCAGCCATTCTTCGGAATAAGAATCGAATTTCAGCGTTTTCAGTTCATCTTCCCGGCTTTCATCATATTCATACCGGGAAATAATACCGCCTTTCCCACGACGTTTGAACTTCCCGCACCACTTTGCAGCCTGTTCATATAGCGGCGTGACATAAAAGCCTCGCCCAAAGTCCAATGCAAAATACAGCAAACTCCAGTTCATTGTAATTTTTGATTTTTTCATCCGTCATCATACGCAAGCCCTCCTTTTACGATAAATTTAAAAAATTGTCTATTAATGGTGATTCATATGCCCAGCCTCATGTCTCCTCTTTCTTTACATAATGCAGTTCTATGTCGTATCCCAAGGCATCCAGCATTTCTACAAAGGTCTTATTCATAACTCCATCACCTTTTTTGATGATACGGTTAACATACTGCCCTGTAGTTCCTATTGCCTCTCCAAGCTGAGCCTGCGTTTTCCCGGCTTCTATGCATTTAATTTTCACATCAACTTCTATATTGTTTTTCAGCATTTATAATACCTCGTTTGATCATTGATAGAGCAACACTATTTGGATGATAATATAACATATTTCTTGATCATGTTCAATCACCTGTTTAATCCTAATTTTCAAAAATTAATTTGGAAAGATAGTTTATTCTAATTCTTTAATTTTTTCTCTAAATATGGGAATTTGTTATGTACAAACATGTATTTTTTATGCTATTATCGTATTGTACTGAATTGTATTTTTATACTTATTATATAAATATTATATTTACTATTATGGAGAAAATTATGAAATACAGATATTGCCGCTGGATCGCCCTGTTCACAGGTGCTTCCACAGGACTTTGTCCTGAATTTATGAATGCTATCTATGCTGATTCCAGATACGGCCTGATCAGAGAGGTCTGGCTTATTGATAAAGACCTGAAGGCTATGCAGTCCATTGCGAACCGCTTTCCGGGGAAAAAGGTCAGAATGATCCTTCTGGATCTGTCTGATCTGCAGCAGATCAAAAGCTTTTCCCTTCTTTTAAAGACTTATGATCCCTATATCAGACTCATGATCAACAATATTTCCCAGGAGTCTATTGGTAACTTCACTGATTACAGTGCACAGGATATAGAGGCTCTTATAAATATTAATGCCACAGCCCCCGTTCTTCTTTTGAAGCTCTGTCAGCCTCATATCATGATCGGGTCTGTGGTCATCATGTTCTCCTCTGCAGGCAGCATTGTGCCACTGGATGACAACGGTCTCTTTGGTTCTGCCAAGCAGTTCTGTTATTATTTCTCGCTTTCCATTTTTCACGAGCTGATGTGGGATGGTATCCGGATCATGGCTGCCTGTCCGGGACATATGGACGACATGAAGCTCCGTAATAAAGAAAGGCGCAGCTATCGTATGAATCCCCTTCCCGTCACGAACAACCAGCGGCTGGCTGCCAACATCCTGAAGCATGCAGAAAACGGAAAAGCCTCCTATACTCCTGGGCTTTTTTACAAAATTTATCGTTTTATAGTACGTTTTGGCTCCCATGAGAAGCTGATGGAAAATGCTTACCGTTTCTATTGACTTCCACCGGCAGGTCACTGCCGGTGGATTTTTATTTTGTCGCAATCCGAAAAGCTGCAGATCCTGTACATATTCTTACGGCTGATCGCCCCAAGCTCTTCCAGGGTATTGATCATTCGATATACAGTAGCAGTTCCGATCTTCGGATCCAGACTGGAGGCTTTGAAATAGATCTCCTTACAGCAGGAGCATTCTGATCCAAGGATCACATCAAGAAGTATCATTCTCTGTCTGGTGATCCGGCAGCCTCTTTCCTTCATTCTCCGGACAATCATCTCTTTCTGCTGCACAACGGTATGGTACTGTTCTGCTTCCTGAGATATTTCTTTTGTTATTTCCTGTACCATACAACCTCCTTTTCTTATGCCTGGTTTTTCAGAATCTTCTCACCATTAAAGGACAAGGAATTGCTTTCCCTGTAAGGACGGAACAACAGATAAAGGATCGCTGCTATAAACACAAAGGCTACAACTGTTCCCGGTCCGAAAGCACCTGTTGTAATCAGTGTACCGATCTGATAGATGCAAAGTGCTACTACATAAGCAAGACCGCACTGATAACCGATTGCAAACCAGAACCATTTGACATTGTTCATCTCACGCTTGATCGCACCCATGGCTGCGAAGCAGGGAGCACACAAAAGGTTAAATACCAGAAATCCATACGCTGCAACAGGAGTCATAACCTGTGCCAGACTTCCCCAGATTTCTGAACCATCTTCTGCAACCTCTGCAAAGCCAAAGAGCAGACCGAAGGTTGCTACGACATTTTCCTTTGCGATCAGTCCGCTGACAGCTGCCACTGCCATCTTCCAGCCTTCACCAGCCTGAGTCCAGCCAAGAGGAGCAAAGATCCATGCGATCGCAGAACCGATCTTAGCGAGGATACTGGCATCGAGCTGCTCCGCCTCCAGCATGCCAAAGCTTCCATCAACCCATCCAAAGCTCATCAGGAACCAGAGAATAATAGTGGAAAGAAGGATGATCGTACCAGCCTTCTTAATGAAGGACCAGCCTCTCTCCCATACACTTCTTAAAACATTGCCAGCGGTTGGCCAGTGATAGGCAGGCAGCTCCATAACGAAGGGTGCCGGATCACCTGCAAACATTTTTGTCTTCTTTAAAATAATGCCGGAACAGATGATCGCAGCCACACCTACGAAGTATGCACTCCATGAAACCCAGCCTGCATTATCAAAGAATGCACCTGCGATCAGGGCAATAATGGGAAGCTTGGCACCACAGGGAACAAATGTGGTTGTCATGATCGTCATCTTGCGGTCTCTGTCATTCTCGATCGTACGGGAAGCCATGACACCGGGAACACCACATCCGGAGCCGATCAGCATAGGGATAAAGCTTTTTCCGGAAAGACCGAATTTACGGAAGATACGATCCATGATAAATGCAACACGAGCCATGTAACCACAGGACTCCAGGAATGCCAGAAACAGGAACAGCACCAGCATCTGAGGCACGAAGCCAAGTACGGCACCAACACCAGAGATCACACCATCTACGATCAGTCCTGTCAGCCAGTCAGCACATCCGATATTCTCGAACAGTGTCTGTGCACCGGGAATGATCCACTCGACAAACAGGGTATCATTGGTCCAATCTGTCAGGAATGCACCAACGGTTGTTACAGAAACATAATAAACAAGGAACATAACTACAGCAAAGATAGGAAGTGCTGCCCACCTGTTGGTAACGATCTTATCGATCTTATCAGATGTTGTCAGCTTCTCTTTCTTGTTTGCCTTGGTTACGCACTCACCCATAATAGATGAAATGTATACATATCTTTCGTTTGTGATAATGCTTTCTGTATCGTCATCAAATTTATCTTCAAGCTCTTTGATCTGTGCTGATACATCAGGAACCTGTTTCATCAGCTCTGAGATCTTATCATCCTTTTCCAGAAGCTTGATCGCGAAAAATCTCTTCTGCTCCTCTGCAATATCGAACCCAAGCTTACCTTCTACTGCTGTGATCACATCCTCCACCTCTTTTGCAAAGCTGTGGACATGAGGGGTTGCCTGTTTCTGCTGTGCAAGCGCTACTGCCTTTTCTGCTGCCTTTTCGATACCGGTTCCCTTCAGGGCAGAGATCGGAACTACCTCGCAGCCAAGCTTCTTTCCAAGCTTATCCATATGTACCTTATCACCACTCTTATCAACGATATCCATCATATTGACAGCCATGACAACCGGGATCCCAAGCTCCATGATCTGTGTGGAAAGATACAGGTTTCTTTCAATATTAGTGCCATCTACGATATTGATGATCGCATCCGGTCTTTCAGCGATCAAGTAATTTCTTGCTACAACCTCCTCCAGTGTATAAGGGGACAAGGAATAGATACCCGGTAAGTCCATGATGGTAACATTCTTGTGTCCCTTCAGCTTTCCTTCTTTTTTCTCTACTGTTACACCGGGCCAGTTTCCAACGAACTGATTAGAACCGGTCAGTGCATTGAACAATGTGGTCTTACCACAGTTCGGATTTCCTGCCAATGCGATTTTAACTGACATATCTCTCCTCTTTTCCTGTACCTGTATGGTACACATTTAATGTTCTTTACTTGATACTTAGATTAGTTTAAACTAACGTATGGTTAAAAAATAAATGCCTACTCCACCTGAATCATTTCGGCATCTGCTTTACGCAAGGATAATTCATATCCTCTTACGGTGATCTCAACCGGATCACCAAGAGGTGCTACCTTCCTTACATAAATCTCTACTCCCTTTGTGATTCCCATATCCATGATACGTCTCTTCACAGGGCCTTCTCCTGTCAGCTTTGTCACCTTGACAGTCTGCCCACAGGCAACCTCTTTTAATGTTTTCATAGCAGCTCCTTTTCTAAACCATAATTTTATTTGCCATATCCTTGCCGATCGCAACACGTGAATCCTTTACATTCACGATCATGTTTCCATCCGTCTCGGATATCACAGTTACTGTTCCTCCGACTACAAAACCAAGATTCTCCAGGAAACGCCTTGTTTCCTCCCTGCCGCCAACCTTTTTGATCACATTCGGTTTCCCGGTTTCCATCATTGATAAAGGCATCATACCATCCTCCTTTGTTAATGAGAATCATTATCCCGTCTTCGGTAGTTAGTATATGCTAATCGTCATTAGATGTCAATAACTTTTTTATAAAAATCTGTACAGAAAAAATACCCATCAGCTTCTTTCTGAAGAAAGCCACTGTCTGACGGCATCTGCGTCACTGCAGATACCCATGCAGACCAGCCTGTGCATAGCCTGCATTTCTGCCTCCTGCTCCTCTGTCGTCCTCCGTGCTCTGACACTGTTATTACTGAGCATCATCCCATAACAGAAGATTCTGGAAAGAGCATTCCTTGCAAGGAACTGCAGCATTTCTTCCGAAAGCGGCGGTGTGAAATGCTCTGCTTCAAATACTGCCTCCAAAAGCTCTAATGGCGGATTTTTACTATTATTTTCCACTTCCTGCTGCCGGATCCTCTTTCCAATAACAGAATCCATGCTCATGGTATTGGCAAGCCGCATCAGACAGTCTGCTTTACTGATCTCCTTTTCCATTTTTCCAAGGAGAAAATCTATCTTTTCATACAATGTTTTCTGTTCTGTGATCCCCTGATAGATCCAGTGACAATACTGCTCTACGTTGTAGCAGATGGATCTGGCAATCATATCTTCCTTATCTGAAAAGTAACCGTAGGCTGTTCCCTTGCCGATTCCCGCCTTTGCTGTGATCTCTGAAACAGTCAGTCCTGAAAGATCTGCCCCCTCCATAAACAGATCAACGACCGCCTGATATATAGCTTTTTCCTTTACAGTAGGTGTTTCTTTATTCATCAGCCTGCTCCTTTTTTCCTTCTTTCAGAAACAATTTCTTACTGCTACGCTTTCCCCTCTCTTTTCCTCTCGAGAAAACATCATAAATACAGGGGATCACGATCAGGGTAAGTAATGTGCCATAAGTCAGTCCACCAATGGTTACCACCGACATTGGCCTTGACATATCTGCACCCATATCATGACTGAATACCATGGTGGAAAGAGCCAGTATCGTGGTCATGGCTGTCATCAATACCGGACGCATTCTGGTTCTTCCCGCTGTCATGATCGCCTCTTTCTTTTCCATACCCTGTGCACGGAGCTGGTTGATGTAATCTACCAGCACGATACCATTATTTACGATGATACCTGACAGCATGACAAAGCCGATCAGTGCGATCACACTGACTTCGCTTCCACTGATCAGCAGTCCAAGGAAACCGCCGGTAAACGCCAGTGGAATGGTGAACATGATGATAAACGGTGACAACAGTGACTGGAACTGTGCTACCATGATCAGATACATGAAGGTCAGTGCAAGGATCAGCATCAGATATAGCTGCTGGATGGCATCTGTGATCGTTTCATTTTCACCGGTCATTTCAATGGTATAACCATCCGGCAGCTCATAATCTTCCAGTGCCTTTTCCACTGCATCAGAAACAAGTCCGATATTATAGCCATCTGCCAGCTGCGCCGTTACCGGAATATATCTGGTCTGGTTCAGTCTGTTTACGGACATGGATGTTTCCGTATCTTCAAAGGTGGCAAGCTCTGAAAGCTTCACTGTTTCCTTGCTGCCATCATTCTTTGTGCGGTCAAGTGTCAGATCTTTTACCAGCTCTCTGGTAAGTGTCATATCCTCTGCGTTCTTTACATATACATCATAATCACGGATCTCGGTTTCCAGAGAGGTTGCACTGGTAGCTACTGCAAGCTTACCCTGTATCTGTTGGAATACCTGTGCCACCGTAAATCCATGTTCGATTGCCTTATCTCTGTCGACAATGATCCGTAGCTCCCCGGTACTTTCCTCAAGACCATCTGTAACCTCTGTGGTTCCTTCCACACCCTCTACAATCCCGGCTACCTCCTTAGCCAGCTCCTGCAGGGTATCCAGCTCTCTTCCTTCGATCTGTACTGTGATACCGCTTCCTCCCATGGCACTCATATCCATGCTTGAGGTTTCAATTGCGATCTCCGCATCCTCTCTCTCTACAATATCTGAAATTCTGTTTTCGATCTCATCTGCGATCACTTCATTGGTTCTCTTTTTATTCTCATCAAGTGAAATATATACAGCAGTTTCATTGGTGGAGGAATTTCCGTTTCCTGTCAGCATAGTCAGGGAAGAAGCATTCGCCATGGCACCAATATCCACTACTTCATCAATTTCTGCAATTTTATAAAGTATTTCATCTGTCACCTCTCCTGTATGGGAAAGTGGTGTATCCTTCGGCAGGGTCACTGTCATGGAGATCTGTGTACTGTCCATATCCGGCATGAAGGCAGTTCCCTTTGCAAAGGATGCCGCTGCACTTCCAACCAGCAGTACGAGCACAAGCAGAAATACCACAGGCTTTGTCTTAAGTGCAAGTGCCAGTACCTTTTCATAAGCTTTAATCAGACCGTCAAAGAATCTTCCATCCGCTTTTGGGGTTACTCTGGAAAGTACACCGGATGCCATAGCCGGCACTACGGTCAGAGCCACGATCAGACTGGCAAGCATGGAATACGCAATGGTCAGTCCCATATCCACAAAGAGCTGTCTGGTAATTCCTTCAGTAAATACAATAGGAAGGAATACACACACGGTTGTCAGCGTGGATGCAAGAATCGCACCTGCTACCTCCCCGGCACCCTGAATAGCTGCCTCTTTGGCTGAATATCCTTCTCCCCGCAGCCTGTATATGTTCTCAATAACTACGATAGAGTTGTCCACCAGCATTCCTACACCAAGGGCAAGTCCTGACAGGGAGATCACATTCAGGGTCACACCACTGAAATACATACAGACAATAGCTGTGATCAGACTGATCGGGATGGACACAGCAACTACCATGGTAGGTCTGATATCCTTCAGGAAAAGGATCAGGATCAGGATCGCCAGCAGCGCTCCCACCAGTACATTGTTGATAATGGAATCCATAACAAGATCTATATAAATGCCCTGATCCATCAGTGTGATCAGTGTCAGCTTTTCATTTTCCTCCTGCAGATCCTTGAACTTCTCCTTGATCCTGTCAGAAACATCGCCGGTAGAATACCCCGTCTGCTTCTGGATGGTCAGCATGACACCTGGATTACCATTGACATTGGTGTAAATATCTGCGGAATTATCTGTCATAAAGACGTCTGCTACATCCTCCAGATAAATAATCTCCACACCATCCATCTCGGTATTCATGATCGGCATTTTCTTCAGAGCTTCTACATCCTCCGGCTTGTCACCTACCCTTACCAGATAGTCAATGCCATCCTCTGTCACATATCCTGCCGGCATGGAAAAGTTCTGGGCTGCCAGTAGGGATTTTACTGTACTTACCGTTAAAATACCATTCATATCTGCCTGATCGTAGGCGTTCTGTCTGTTTTCTTCCAGATCCTCTTCACTCTCTGCAAGCTGCTTTAAGGAATCCTGCAGCTTCTTTGCTGATTCATTCAGCTGCTCCTCGCCTTCCTTTAGCTGTTCCCAACCGGAATCAATCTGTTCCTGCCCGGACTCGATCTGCTCCTGCCCAGATTCCAGCTGCTTTTCACTGGCTTCTATCTGGGCTTCTGCTGTCGTGATCTGCATTTCACCAAGGCTGATCGTAGTCTGGGCGTTGGCAAACTCAATCACCGCCGTCAGATTTCCCTTATAAAGCTCTGTCAGACCGCTGTCCAGTTTGGCAATATTTCCTTCGATCTCGGAAAGGACTGACTGCATGCTGGCTATGTAAGCCTCCGCGCCAAGACCTCCGGTGTTGGCATTGAGGCTGGCTTCCATGTTGGTGATCGTTGTCTCTGTTGCTGTCTTTTGCTGTGTTGCAGCAGTTTCTATCGCTGTAAGTGCTGTTAAAGCTTCAGCTGCACTGGAAGTTTCAGTTAAAGCACAGGAAACTCCCATGGAAGCAGCTAACTGGTTAATTTGCTCAGCTACATCTGAACCAATATCACTACCTCCTGCTGCTGGAAGTCCAGCTTTTAATATATTTACTGCATTTACGGCTGCATCAAGCTGGGAAACACCAGCTTTCGCCTTCTTAATTCCATCTTCCAGAGACTTTACGGTAGTGATCTGGGAGGTAATATGCACCTTGCTGGCTTCCAGATCAGCCTTTGCTGTCAGCAGCTCCTTCTCTGCCTGTGCCAGCTTCTCAGTGCTTTCACTCTTTTTGGAGGAAAGCTCATTCTTTCCTTCTTCCAGCTTCGTCTTGTTCTCTGCAAGCTCAGCCTTGCCGTCAGCAAGCTTCTGCCTGCTGTCTTCCAGTTCCTTTTTATTCTTATCCAGCTCTTCCTGACTGTCATTCAGCTGCTGCCTGGATTCATCAAGATCTGCACGGGAATCGTTCAGCTTTTCCTGTCCGTCATAAATCTCCTGTCTGCCATCTGCAAGCTGCTGCTCTGCATCCTTCAGCTCTTCATCGATCGAACCAAATACCTTCTCATTGATCGCATCGATCTTATCCTGTCTGATGATGACATTTACACTTTCTTCGATCAGACCGGTGGCACTGGCTGATGCAACGCCTTCTATACTCTCCAGATCAGGCATGACCGTATTCTGCGTGATATCCGTCACCTCTGCATTCGTCATTCCCTCACCGCCAACCGCTGCGATCATGACTGGCAGCATATCCGGGTTCAGCTTCATAATGATCGGATTGCCTATATCATCACTCCAGTAGCTTTTGATCTGATCCAGATTCTCCCGTATTTCCAGCGAAACGGCATTCATATCTGCGGACTGTGCAAACTCCAGAATGACCATGGAGTAGTTTTCACTGGATACTGAACTGATGCTTTCGATATTGCTGACTGTGGCCATGGAGCCTTCCACCGGCTGCGTTACAGTCATTTCCACTGTTTCCGGACTGGCTCCCGGATATGTAGTCATAACGATCACATAAGGAAGGCTGATATTTGGCAGCAGATCAGTGCTCATCTTCATCATGGACACCACTCCAAGAACGATCACCAAAACCACTGCTACCAGAACAGTATAAGGTTTCTTTACGCTAAATTTCCCCAGCATTTCCTACTCCTCTTTCATTACCTGATAAATTTTCTCATTTTCCGACCGACCAGTCGGACGGAACTACTGACAGTATAAAAGCAGGAAAAAGAAATGTCAATAACTTCCTTTTTCCTGCTCTGATCCTCTCACGTTATGATCTGATTTCTGCTTTATACATACACGATCTCAATCTCCCCAAAGCTTACGCTGCCCTTCAGATAGCAGGTAACCCGGCTTTCGCCATTGCATGGTCCTTCTTCCACGCTTCCCGCAAATACACTGATATCCTGCATCACCTTCCACTCTCTCGGAACATACAGCGTTGTCTGTCCAAAGCTGTTAGAAACCTCAACAGTTACTGTCTCCTGTGTTGTCCCTGCCTGATCCAGATACACCTTCAGCTCCCCAAAGGAATTCTGGAAACGACCTCCTTTAAAGTCTGCCGTATCAATATATTTTGCCAGTGCTCCAAAGGAATTGGCGCAGGTCACAAACCCATCCTCTTCTCCCTCTGACGTCTTCTGATATTTGCTGTAATCGTGCTCTCCATATTCTCTTCTGTCCCTGTTTCCACATTTTCTGCTCTTATGCGGAAACAGCAAATTAAATCCACTTGTCAGCAGAATAACGATCCCTGCCACACTCCAAAAGCTTGCTCTGGGAAGTCCGAGCATTTCTGCAAAGGTCAGCCATGCCAGTCCAAGAGAAAAGAAGATTCCCCCAAAGCTCCGGTCTGCAATGCTGCTGATCAGAAGCGCCACACATAAAATTCCGATCAATGCGCTCCATACGCTGATCTCTGCTGTGATCAGATGCATCTGGCTCAGTACCAGAAATACTGCCGCCGTGATCAGCCCTAATCCCCAAAATATTCTGCTCGCCTTTTTCATATTCCTAACCTCTTTTCTTCTAATTTTTCCTTTAATGCTTTGTAATAGGCTCTTGAAACATAAATACGTTTGTGTGTTCCCTGAAAAGCAATCTCACTAGATGCTGTCAGTGAACGCTGTATTGCGTAGATCCTGTTAAGATTTACTATGGCCGACTTGGATATCCGAAGGAAAGACCCTCCCAGTACCTCTTCCAGCTCATACAGCTTTTTATGTGTTTCAAATAGTTCCGTTTCCGTATGAGCCAGCACCTGTGTCCCTTCTGTCTCAAAAAACAGGATCTTATCCGTTTCCGTATAATATTCCGTATTTCCCTTATACAGAATGATCTGTCCTGCCCTGCCAACTGCTTTTGCAAGAATCTGCTGCAGCTTCATGATATCCGGTGTGATCTCCCTGCAATACAATACAAGCTCTTCCTCTGCTTCCGGATCTACTTCCATTCGCAGCTTCAATTCCTTCACCCCCTGACTGATTGTAATTATATCGAATCAGCCTGAAATGTAAACCGTTTTTCAGTAACAGGTCAGATATCACCGGTAAGTGGATTGAAAATGATCCTTTTCCTTCTTTTTCTCTTCCTTAGCTTCCTCTTTTATCACGATTCGGGGCATGGGTGACTTTTTTCTTCTCCCATGCCCCGTTCTTTTCCTTTTTCTCTTCCTTTGCTTCCTCTTTTACATCAATTCGGGGCATGGGGAACTTTTTTCCTCTCCCATGCCCCGCTCTTTTCCTTTTTCTCTTCCTTAGCTTCCTCTTTTTCCTCAATTCGGGGCATGGGTGACTTTTTTCTTCTCCCATGCCCCGTCTGTCCTCATTTGTACCACTGGCATCACTGGCAATCATCACTGCCATCAAATCTCCGCCTTAACTCCTGCCACCCGGTAGCAGACCAGCAAGACCAGCAGACCATCAGTCCTTTCCTGTCAGCAGTGCCTTCCGTATCTTGCTGCGGCAGCGCTGCAGCGCATTGTCTGTCGATTTATCATCCTTTCCAAGTACTCTTGCAATTTCTGTATACTTCATCCCTGTCAGGTACAGGTCAAGTACCTGTCTTTCAAAGCTGCTCAGCTCACTTTCGATGGCTTTCTCAATACGTTCTACATTCTCCCTGTCGATCAGCAGCTCCTCCGGGTTCTGTTCATCCCTTGAAATCAGGGAATCCAGAAGCTCCTTTTCCTCTTCCGTCTTGTCACTGCCATTTCCCGCATAGAGGGAAACATAGCTGTTCAGCGGCGCATGCTTTTTCCTGCCGGCAGCCTGCACTGCCGTATACATCTGTCTTGCCACACACAGATCTGCAAAGGTGGCAAAGCTGGCATCTCTTCCAATATCATAATCCCGGATTGCTTTGAACAGCCCGATCATCCCCTCCTGGATCAGATCCTCCCTGTCTGCGCCAAGGATATACATACTTCCGGCCTTGCTCCTCACCAGATTTTTGTATTTCTCCATGATATAATCTGTAATTTTCTCTTCACCATCCCGGATCCGAAGGATCAGCTCCTCATCCTTAGAGGTTTCATAATCATTCCCCAACAGCTTCTACTCCCTCCTCCTCTTCGATCAGGATCAGCTGTGCTGCTATATGCTGTGCAAGCATACGGTAACCGGTTTCGTTACCATGAACGCCGTCCGGCATCAGTGCGTGGATCACTGCTGCATCATGCGTATCCAGAAAATTGGAATTGTACAGATCGATCACCGGTATCCCATGCTCTTCTCCAAGCTGTTTCATCACCCTGACAAAGGCTGACTGCGGCAGAAGATAATCCCTGCTTTTCCTCAACAGATCGTGCAATACATTTGGAAGAGGCGTGATCAGTACGATCTGCGCATCCGGATAATCCTTCTGCATTCCAAAGAGAAGCTCATCCAGATCTCCTGTAAAGGTATCCTTTTCTCTTTTCTTAAGGCTCCCAAGCTCCTTTTCAGAAGCACAGAACCCATCATTGGTTCCTCCCATGACAAGGATCACATCTGTATCCTCCGGGATCTCCTGATATCTGTCTACGAAAGCATTCTCCCAGTACCGCCCGATGGAAGAACCTCCGATCCCAAGATTCACTACCTCTTCTGCGCCAAGTATCTTTCCCAGCTGGGACGGATAGGACATAGACTGATCATTCTCTATGGTATCCAGATTAGAAGCTGCTGTTATACTATCCCCAAGACAGGTGATCTTACAGTCTGAAAAATCCACCTCACTGTCAGCAATGATCTTTCTATCCTGTCTGTTGATCTTCATGGTATTTTCGTAAGAAGCACAGATCTCCCTCTCTTCTCCGGGAAAAAGCAGATTGCCGGATACAAGACCGCCCGGCAGAAAGCTCCCCCATTCCAGATTTCCGGATATGGAATTCCCTGATATGGAATTCCCTGATATAGAATTCTCAGATACGGAGTTTCCAGATACCAGATTCCCCGGTACAAAATTCCCGGATACCAGATTTTCAGTTTCTCCTTTATATGCTTCATTGTCTGACACAGAACCATCGCCTTCTGCTCTATCCGGTTCTTCCTGAAAAACTTCCTTTTTTTCTGTGTAATTCAGTTCATTTTCTTCTATATAGGAAATAAGTGCCTCCGGATCCTCAGATAAAGTCTGGATATTCGCCTGCATACTGGCGATATCCGCCCTTGCTTCTTCATAAACGGCTTCTCTTTCTATTTCCCACATTTTTCTTTCGTGCCGTTGCAGCCCTTTGTCAATCCCTACAGCCAGCAGCATGATAGCAGCCATAGCGATCAGCATCAGCATCACACGATTCAGCTTATTCATAAAATTACTGATTGCTCCCTTATCTTCCTGCCTTCATTCTCTGTCTTACCACCTCATAGGCCAGTATGCCTGCTGCCACCGAAGCATTCAGGGAATCAATATCTCCTTTCATGGGAATGGATGCCACCATATCACATTTTTCCTTTACGAGGCGTCCTACTCCGGCTCCTTCATTTCCGATCACAAGTCCAAGCGATCCTGTAAGGTTCAGGTCATACATGCACGTCCCATCCATGTCAGCGCAGGCAAACCACATACCCCTCTTCTTCAGATCCTCCATGGTTCTTACCAGGTTTGTCACCCTTGCCACTTTAGTATAATTCAGGGCACCTGCCGAGGTTCTTGCCACAGTTGCCGTCAGCCCGACTGCCCGGTTCTTTGGGATGATCACTCCGTGGGCTCCTGCAAGGTTTGCAGTACGGATGACAGCTCCCAGATTATGAGGATCCTCAATATTATCAAGCAGGATAAAAAAGGGATCCTCCCCCTTTTTCTCTGCTTCCGCAAACAGATCCTCCACTTCTGCATAATGATATGCTGCAGCCACAGCGATCACACCCTGATGGTGTCCGGTTTCTGACATATGATCAAGACGCTCCTTATCCACGAATCTGATCATGGTTCCTCTCTTTTTGGCCTCTCTTTTAATGGTGGCAACAGGTCCGTCCTGACAGCCATCCAGAATATATACCCTGTCAATCTCACGTTCAGAACGGAATGCCTCGATCACAGCATTTCTTCCTTCTATGAGCATTTCTTCATATGTCTTTTCTTCTGCATTCATCATACATTCTTTCCCTTCTCTGTTCCCTTATACACTTCCATCAGACTCGTCCAAACACTGCAGCTCCGTCTGTCTCCTTCAGCAGCTCTTTCGAGGATCAGATCCTGCTGATTCCTTCTTTGATAAGAAAAAGTACCCGTTCTTCCCTGCCGGAGAGATACAGGTAGCCGATCAGTGCTTCCAGTCCTGTCGCCTTCCGGTAATCCAGAATGGATGCATTCTTTGCACTGGTATAGGACTTAGCATTTCTGCCTCTTTTGTATATGGCAAGCTCTTCCTCTGTCAGCTCTGGCTCCAGTGCTTCGATCATAGCTGCCTGTGCCTGTGCCTTCACATAGGATGTGGTGAGCCTGTGAAGCTGGCTGGCCTGACGGTTTCCCTTCTCCACCACCATGGTACGGATCACAAGCTCATAGGCAGCATCTCCGATATAGGCAAGCGTAAGAGGTGAATATGCCTTCATATCCACCTCTTTTAACCCAAATAATTCTCTGATCCTGCTTGAAAGACTCAGGCTCTCTTCCATTTTACGCCCTCTCTGGTGTCCTCGAGAACAATTCCTTTGGCAAGGAGCTCATCTCTGATCTCATCCGCCCTTTTGAAGTTCTTCTCTTTTCTTGCTGCCTGACGCTCTGCGATCAATGCCTCAATATCGCTGTCCAGAATCTCTTCCTTTTTCTCTACGATCAGACCGCATACATCGCAAAGCTCTGTGATCTCATCCTTCAGATACTGTACGAATTCCTGACTGCTGCCCTCTCCTGCGTTGGTATTGGCAAACTTCACCAGCTCGAAAATAACGGAAAGTGCATCCGCTGTATTGAAGTCATCATCCATGGCTTCATCAAAACGTGTCCTGTAGACAGCCGCTTCCTCTGCCAGCTTCTTTTCTTCCTCTGTCATGGAGCCCTCTGCGTTCTTTAACAGATAATCCAGATTGCTGACGCTGGTCACGATCCTGTCATAACCGTTCTGTGCTGCTTCCATCAGCTCACTGCTGAAGTTTAAGGGACTTCTGTAGTGTGCGGAAAGCATGAAGAAGCGAAGAACCTGAAGATCATACTTTTCACTGATGTCTCTGACAGTAAAGAAATTGCCGGCAGATTTGGACATCTTTTTATTGTCAATATTCAGAAATGCATTGTGCATCCAGTATTTTGCAAACGGCTTGTCATTGGCTGCCTCAGACTGGGCGATCTCGTTTTCATGATGGGGGAAGATCAGATCCTCTCCGCCTGCATGGATATCGATCTCATCCCCAAGGTACTTCTTGCTCATGACAGAGCACTCAATATGCCAGCCGGGACGTCCTTGGCACCAGCTTGACTCCCAGTAAGGCTCTCCGTCCTTCTTTGGCTTCCAGAGTACGAAATCAAGGGGATCCTCCTTCTGATCCTCTCCGGTTACAAGGAGAGATCTGTTTCCTCCCTGCAGATCATCCAGATTCTTATGGGATAACTTACCATAATCCTTAAAGCTTCTTGTACGGTAGTAAACAGTACCATCCTCTGCCACATAAGCATGACCCCTTTCGATCAGAGTGCCGATCATATCCAGCATACCGCAGATCTCTTCGGTAGCCTTGGGATGTGTGGTGGCCGGCTTTACATTCATGGCAGCCATGTCTTTCCTACACTCTTCTATATAACGCTCAGAGATCACGGATGCGTTCACACCTTCCTCGATCGCCTTCTTGATGATCTTATCATCCACATCGGTAAAGTTGGATACATAATTAACCTCGTATCCCTTATGCTCCATATAACGTCTTACTGTATCAAACACGATCATGGGTCTTGCATTTCCAATATGGATCAGATTATATACTGTAGGTCCGCAGACGTACATCTTCACCTTTCCTTCGGTAAGAGGTACAAACTCTTCCTTCCTTTTTGTCAGGGTATTGTAAATCTTCATTTCCGCTTACGTCCTTCCTTTTATTCTGCATTCTGACTCTGCTTTTTCTGTGCTCTCTCACTGGTACGCATCTTCTGCTCCAGGTCAATGAGCTGATTGGTGATCTCTGCATTGCTGTGCTGCAGGGATGTGATCGCCTCCCATACCGGATCAGGATAATGGATCTGATCCAGCTCATCCTGGGGATGATCAGGATTGATCCGCTTCACGACACGTCCCGGTACACCAACAACTGTGCTGCCGGCCGGTACATTCTCAAGCACCACGCTGCCAGCTCCAATCTTACAGTTATCACCAATCGTACAGGAACCAAGTACCTTGGCTCCGGCTCCGATCATGATGTTGCTGCCAAGCGTAGGGTGACGCTTTCCCTTTTCCTTTCCGGTTCCTCCAAGGGTCACCCCCTGATATAAGGTTACATTATCACCGATAATCGTGGTTTCTCCTATGATAACTCCGGATCCATGATCAATAAAGAAGCCCTTGCCGATCTGTGCACCCGGGTGGATTTCAATTCCCGTTTTCCTTACTGCCCTCTGGGAAACCCATCTGGCAAGAAAGTAATGCTTTTTCAGATAAAGCTTATGGGCAACACGATATCGCAGCATTACCTTAAAGCTCGGATATAAAAAAACTTCCATAAAAGAGTGGATCGCCGCATCCCGTTCCTTAATAATGGCCATCTCCTCTTTCACACCCTGAATCAGTCCCATTTTTTGCTCCTGTCATGTATTCTTTTCCGTCAAAAAAACGGACCGGAAAATTCTCTTTCTATAACAGAATATGAAGAAGAAGCGGTTTTGTCAACTGCTAAATCGTCTCTTGCTGTGTGGTTTTCACAAGTATTCTGCCAGCTCCTTAAATGGCTGAAGGCTTCTTTTCAGGATCCCATTCATATAGGCGATCAGAATTCCATAATTGGTGAAAGGGCTGCTGCACTCTGCTGCCATCCTTTCCCGGCTTCTGACCTCTCTTTCATTCAGCATACAGCCGCCGCAGTGCACTACAAGTGCATAACTGGAAAGATCCTCCGGGAAGCCTCCGCCCGAAGTAAACTCATATACAAACCTTTTGCCCGTATGCTTTTCGATCCAGCCCGGCAGCTTCACTGTCCCGATATCCTCGCACTGTCTGTGATGGGTACAGCCCTCGGAGATCAGGATCCTGTCCCCTTCCTTTAATCTGTCAAGTGCTGCCGCCCCCTGCACAGCTCCTGCAAGTACGCCCTTATATCTGGCAAACAGAATAGAAAAGGATGTCAATGGGATGTCCTTTGGCACCATCTGCTTTACACATTCAAAGGCCTGACTGTCAGTGATCACAAGCCTTGGCCTTTCCTTTAAGGAGGAAAGCAGTGCTGGCAGTTCCCCTGTCTGTGTCACGCTTAAGGTTCCGTGCGCATCCAGTATATCACGGATTACCTTCACCTGTGGAAGTATCATTCTGCCCTTTGGTGCAGAGGTATCAATGGGCGTTACCAGTACCACGTGATTCCCTGCTTCAAGAAGATCGCCAACGATCGGTTTCTCCTTTCCCATTTTTCCTACAAGGCTTCCGATTCTTTCCTTCAGCTGCTCTATATTTTCCCTTTTCAGGGCACTGACTGCAATTTCGTTTTCTTTCAGATCCTTTAGGCAGGAACGCTCTTCCCCCGCGAGATCCTCCTTATTATATACGATCAGATAGGGAATCCTTTTCTTCTGAAAAAGGGTGATCAGTTCCTCTTCCATTCCGGTAAGCCCTCTGGTGATATCTGCCACAAGGACAGCGATATCCGCCCTGTTCAGCACCTGTCTGGCCTTCCGAACACGCATCTCCCCGACAGTTCCTTCATCATCAAGCCCCGGTGTGTCAATGATCACTACCGGCCCTAAAGAAAGGAGCTCCATGGATTTCGTCACGGGATCCGTGGTCGTTCCCTTTACCTCTGATACAATGGACATCTCCTGACCGGTCACTGCATTGACCAGACTGGATTTACCGGCATTTCTTCTTCCAAAGAATGCGATCTGGATCCGGTCAGCCCCCGGTGTCTGATTCAGTGCTGCCATGCTGTGCATCTCCTTCCTGTGCGTCTGTTCCGGTCAGAAACGGAAATCTCTTTCTCCCTGCCCGATCTTCACCAGATATTCCTCTGTTATTTTCCGTACCTGTTCCTTCGGAATATTTAAAAGCTCCTCTTTGATCATCCTCTCACCGATCGCCCTTGTCTCTGCACTGGCATAATCCTCCAGAAATTCCTGCAGTGTGATCAGAGCATTAGGATGACAGCAGTTCTGGATCTGCCCGCTCTTACACAGGCTCATAAAACGGTCACCTGTCCTTCCTGCCCGGTAGCAGGCTGTACAGAAGGACGGGATATGCTTTGTCTCCATCAGCCAACGGACTACCTCATCCAGTGTACGCTGATCAGATACATCAAACTGCTCTGTATCAGTAGGACGGAGCTCTTCTGTATAGCCGCCAACACTTGTCCTTGAACCACCACTGATCTGGGATACCCCAAGGTCGATCACCTTCGCCCTGACCTGCTGGCTCTCCCTCGTGGAAATGATCATGCCAGTGTAGGGTACGCTGATTCGGATCAGGGCACAAAGCTTCGCAAAGATCTCATCACCGATACCATTGTCAAAGGTATCCGGATCGATATCATCTGCCCGTTTGATCCTCGGTACACTGATCGTATGCGGGCCTACGCCATGCACTGCCTCTAGATGCTCAGCATGCATCAGAAGTCCTGCAAATTCGTAGCGGTACAGCTCAAGTCCGAACAATACGCCAAGTCCCACATCATCAATGCCACCCTCCATGGCTCTGTCCATGGCTTCCGTATGGTAGGCATAATCGTGCTTCGGACCCGTGGGATGTAACTGTTCATAGCTTTCTTTATGGTAGGTTTCCTGAAAAAGGATATAGGTTCCGATTCCTGCTTCCTTTAATTTCCGGTAATTCTCTACAGTCGTTGCCGCAATGTTGACATTTACACGGCGGATCTCCCCGTTTTTATGCTGGATAGAATAGATCGTTTTGATACTTTCCAGCACGTATTCGATAGGATTGTTCACCGGATCTTCCCCGGTCTCAATCGCCAGTCTCTTATGTCCCATATCCTGCAGGGCGATCACCTCCTGCCGGATCTCCTCCTGAGTCAGCTTCTTTCTCGGGATATGTCCGTTCTGATGATGGTACGGACAGTAGACGCAGCCGTTCACACAATAATTCGACAGATACAGGGGGGCAAACAATACGATCCTGTTTCCATAGAATTTCTTCTTGATCTCCCTGGCAAGTGCTTCCATCTCAGCAAGCACCTCCGGATCCTCACAGGCAAGCAGAACCGATGCCTCTCTGTGGGAAAGCCCCTTACATTCTCTGGCCTTGTCAAGGATCTGGCAGATCATTTCTTTATTGTTTCTGTTCTCCTCTGCAAAAGCAAGTGTGTCTTTGATTTCCTCGTGGCAGATAAACTCCTCTGCCTTCATGGATTTACTGTCGTACATCTTATGTCATCCTTCTTTCTTACTGTCTTCCGATACATCCGCTGCAGCCGGCACACCCTCTCTGCTCCTGCATCACATCAATCGCTCCCACAGAAAGCGGGCTTGTCAGCAGACAGATGGCCTGAGATGAAATCCCTTCCCCACTGCCGGTAAAGCCAAGGCCTTCCTCTGTGGTCGCCTTTACATTGACCTGATCTATGGAAATCTGCAGGGTATCTGCGATATTCTTTCGCATGGTATCAATATAAGGCCGCATCTTCGGTGCCTGTGCAATGATCGTAGCATCGATATTTTCTATAAAAAAGGCATTCTCCTGCAGCAGCTCTCCCACATGGGAAAGAAGCTTTAACGAGGAAATACCTTTATAGGCCGGATCACTGTCCGGGAAATGCTTGCCAATGTCTCCAAGGGCTGCTGCTCCAAGCAGGGCATCCATAATGGCATGCAGAAGCACATCCGCATCCGAATGGCCAAGAAGTCCCTTTTCATAAGGAATCGTAACACCCCCGATGATCAAGTCTCTTCCCTCTGTTAATTTATGAACATCATATCCCATTCCAATTCTCATATCTTTCTTTCCTTCCTCATATATTCTACTACAGCATAACAGAAATATCACTTTTTTGGGAGAGCTCCATTGAAAAAAATTCTCGTTGCCGGAGAAACCGGAAAAACCTTTAATTACGAAAATGCCCTTCGAAGGCTTAGTGCCTCCTGTACCACCTCTCTTCATGTTCCGGAAATTTCATCCTATGACGCCCTTCTCCTTCCCGGCGGCGGTGACATTGATCCAGTCCTGTTTGGTCAGCTTAACTGCGGTTCCCGTTTTTTTGATCCGGTTCTTGACAGACTGCAGCTGTCTGTCCTGAAAGCCTTTGTATCTGAAAAAAAGCCGGTTCTTGGTATCTGCAGGGGAATGCAGCTCATCAATATTTTCTTCGGTGGTGACATCCATCAGGATCTGCCATCCGCTGGCCGCCATCAGTACACGAATGGAGATCAGTACCATGAGACCTTTGCTCTGCCTGACACTGTTCTCTACAGGCTTTACGGGGAGCGATTTGTGGTAAACAGCGCCCATCATCAGGGCGTGGATCTGAAGGCTCCCTCTCTGTCCTATATCCAATACTGTGACGATGGTGTAGTGGAGGGACTGTGCCATCACTATCTCCCTATCATTGGTGTGCAGTGGCACCCGGAGCGGCTTTCTGATAAAGAAAAAAGCGAAGCCGTAAACGGTTCGCTTCTTCTCGATGCATTTCTGCATCATTATAAATTTGCATAAAAGGGGAATTTATACCGATCTGTAACAAATCTTGCGCCACTGGCAATTCCCGCAGATTTTCTCTCCGTTTCCCTGCTCCAGAATCTGCTCTGCCACCTGTCTGTAGAAAGTAAGGAAGGGCTGTTTCTCATTTTCCTTAAGGCCACAGCTTTCCAGTACTCCCGTGTCATACTCATAAACCTTCTGTGCCGCATCGCAAACCCCCTCTTTATTATGGGGACAGGCACAGCAGATATCGTCCGTTTCCCTTACAAGCGTGATCATCGGGTTCTGCTTTGTCAGAATTTCCTTCATCTTTGCCATGTGTGCTGTGAATTCGTTGCTGTAGCCCTTTCCCTCAAAAAAGGAAAGACACATGCCATGATGGGGACGCAGTCTGAATTCTTTCTTTTCTGTAATATCCGTAAAATCCATAAAAATCAGTTCAGCTTCAGGATTACAGAAAAACGCTTACTCAGGACAAGTGCAAGTGCAATCTTGATCAGATCCGGGATGATAAAAGGGATCACACACCAGGAAAGAACTGCTGCCAGTCCAACCGGTCCGGAATTTTTCGTATATACTACCATGAACCATACAGTTCCGATCGCGTAGCATACGATCAGTCCAAGTACCATAGATAAGCCAAGCACCCAGGTCTTCTTACCAAGGAGTGCTTCCATGCCCCACATCAGAAGTGCGGAAAACAGGAATCCGATAATATAACCACCGGTACTACCGAGCAGGATGCCAAAGCCCCCTGAAAATCCTGCAAATACAGGAATCCCTACTGCACCAAGCAGAATATAGATCAGTACGGAAAGACTTCCTCTCTTGCCGCCGAGAACACCTACTGCCAGAAATACGGCAAAGGTCTGCAGGGTAAAGGGAACTGTCGTTGGAATGGATATCCAGGAGCAGATTGCGATCAGAACCGCAAATACTGCTATGTATACCATATCATAAGTTTTACTTCTTGTTGCTGTCTGTGTTATCATTTGAAAAACCAGCCTTTCTGTAGTATGTTCCTTCAGGAACCTTAGACAGGATAACATGGCAGGTTTTGATTGTCAACCTCATTTCGCCACACGGTTAACATTTTATTATTCTATTGCAGGTCTCCTCTATATTGCTCTGCAATTCTCGCAGCTAATTCCTCCAGATATTCCCATCGTTCCATTTTTTCTTCCAGAAGCTTCTCTGTCTCTTCCTTCTCCTTCGTCAGCTCATTCAGCTTCACAAAATCAGTCGCCGCCTTCAGGATCCCGGCCTCCAAAGTCTCTACTTTCTCTTCCAGTGCAGCAATATCATCTTCTATGGTTTCATATTCCCGCTGCTCCTTATAACTGAATTTCAGCTTTGCAGACGGCAGCTTCCAGGATTTTCCTGATTCTGTTTTTACCTTACCTGCACTGCCAGTATTTTCACTGCTTCCTGTCTGTTCTGAAAATCCTCCCCTTTCCATCTGAATCCGGTCACGGTAATCCGTATAACCGCCCTCGTACTGCCTGATATTTCCACCTTCCTCAAAGGCAAAGATCCTCCTTGCACAGCGGTCCAGAAAATATCTGTCATGGGACACCATGATCACGATTCCAGGGAAGCTGTCTAGATAGTCCTCCAGGATCGTCAGTGTTTCAATATCAAGGTCATTGGTCGGTTCGTCCAGAATCAGAACATTGGGTGAATCCATCAGTACCCGAAGCAGATTCAGTCTCCGCTTTTCTCCCCCGGAAAGCTTCTTCAGAAGTCCGTACTGTGCTTCTCCCTCAAATAAGAACCTCTCCAGCATTTTAGCTGCCGAAACCGGTCCTTCTTCAGTCTGTATAAATTCTGCCACATCTCTGATATAATCGATCACACGCTGCTCTGGCGGCATCTCCTTCTCTGTCAGCTCCTGATCATAGCAGCCGATCTTCACTGTCTGTCCGATCACAATACTGCCCTCATCCGGCTCGATGCGCCCGGTGATCAGCTTTACAAGTGTTGTCTTGCCACACCCGTTCCTGCCAACGAAGCCAACTCTGTCACCCTTTAAAAAGATATAGGAAAAATCCCGGATCAGCACTTTATCCCCGTATGCCTTGGAAAGATGGCTGATCTCCACAGTGGTTCTGCCAAGTCTTGTGGCACTGCTGCCAATATCGATCTGGCTGCCTGCTGACAGTGCCTCCCTGTTTTTCAGCTCCTCATAACGCTGCAGTCTCGCCTTTTGCTTGGTGCTTCTTGCCCTGGCACCACGCTTCACCCATTCCAGCTCTTTACGCAGAATGGTTTTCCGCTTTCTCTCTCCTGCTGACAGTGCTTCTTCCCGCTCCGCTTTTCGTTCCAGATATCCGGAATAATTCTCATCATAGGAATAAATACTGCCTCTGTCGATCTCTATGATCCTTGTAGCCACACTGTCCAGGAAATATCTGTCATGAGTCACCATGATCAGCGCTCCCGGCAGCTTTTTCAGCTCTTCCTCCAGCCATTCCGCCATGTCATTGTCCAAGTGGTTCGTAGGCTCGTCCAGGATCAGCAGATCCGGCCTTGTCAGAAGAGCTGCCACAAGTGCCAGCTTCTTACGCTGTCCTCCGGAAAGGATCCCACACTTTGCCGTGAAATCTGTTACACCAAGCCTTGTCAGCATCCGCTTTGCCTCTGTCTCCAGCTCCTGGTCTGTATGCCCTGATCTGCTGCTCTCCCGGCATTTCTGCAAGACTGCCTCTATAACAGTCTGTTCTTCCGGAAATAAAGGATGCTGCGGCAAAAAACTGATCACCAGATGCGAGGCTCTGGTGATCGTTCCACTGTCTGACTCCTCCAGTCCTGCGATCATTTTCAGCAGCGTGGATTTTCCCGTTCCGTTGATCCCGATGATGCCGACCTTTTCTCCTTCCTCCAGATACAAGGAAGCATCCCTCAAAATTGTCTTTTCTCCAAACGATCTGCTGATTTTAGAGGCTGTCAGTATATTCATAAATTATCCTTCTGTCTTTTCCTGTATTTCCGCAATGGTTTTGGCAATGATCTGTTTCATTTCCTGCTTTTCCCTGCCAATGGCAAAAGCAAGCTCTGAATACAGGCTGTCCTCTGCCAGTTTGAAATATCTCTCATCTGTAGAGGTGCTTTTCTTTCCCTGCGCTCTGCGGATCTGCTTTCTACTATACAGGTTTTTAATGATTCCGACAAGCTCTGTCGGATTGCAGCTCTGGATAGCCGCCTTATACTCCTGTTCCCGCTGCTTGTCATTAGTACTCCATTCCTTTTCTGTTTCCGGTATTTTGCGGATGATCTCCCAAGCTTCTTCTTTGCTCAGCGCTTTCCGAAGGCTCCTGCTCTCCGCATCAACCGGCACATACACTTTCGCGCTTTGGCAGTCCTTCGGGATCAGCAGATAATATAATCTGTTTCTGTCCGTCCCTGGCATGTTCAGGTGCATGATATCTTCCACTCTGCAGACACCGTTGTTAAATTTGATCACATAATCTCCGATCTGATACAAAATAATCACATCCTTTCCAAATTTTCCGTCATTTCTTACGTTTATACTATTAGTGTACCACTTTTCAGCGAAAAATTTCAAAGGACATTTTGTAGTAAAAAAAGCACAGAAATCCCGCTTTGACAGGAATTTCTGCCTTATCCCTCTCCTGTCTGTCTGGACTTTCTGTGCTTATTATACAGGTACTCCTTTTACAGGAAGATGTACTTCAGAATAAACAGTACTGCCAGTACCCACATAAGCGGGGTGATCTTCTTTGCCTTGCCTGCAGCTGCATGAAGAACTACATAGGAGATAACGCCAAATGCGATACCTTCTGAAATAGAATACATGAACGGCATAGCAAAGATACAGATAAATGCGGGAATTGCTTCCAGCATATCATTCCATGCAATCTTTGCTACCTGCTGCATCATAAAGAAACCAACAACGACAAGTGCCGGTGCTGTTGCAAAGGAAGGAATTGCGAGGAAAATTGGTGAGAAGAACAGTGCCAGCAGGAACAGTGCTCCTGATACAATAGAAGTAAGTCCGGTACGTCCGCCTTCTGCAATACCTGATGAAGATTCTACAAAGGTTGTAATTGTAGATGTACCAAAGCATGCACCTACCGTAGTACCTACGGCATCTGCCATCAGAGCCCCTTTGATTCCGGGAAGCTTGCCATCCTTATCCAGCATATCAGCCTTGGTCGCACATCCGATCAGTGTTCCAAGGGTATCGAAGATATCTACGAACAGGAATGCAAATACAACCACCAGGAAGTTCAGTGATCCGATCACAGAGAAATCCATCTTGAACAGTGTCGGTGCAAGGGAAGCCGGTGCAGATACGATGCCACTGGGGATCAGGCTGTAGAAGCCTGCATCCGGTGCTGGTACATATAATCCGGTAAGCTGGCAGATAATTCCCAGCACCCATGTGATCAGAATACCAAGGAGAATATTTCCCTTTACATTCTTGATAACAAGGAATGAAGTGATCAGAATGCCAAGCAATGCCAGTACGACAGTAATTCCTTCAGAATTAAAGGTTCCTGCCTGAATAGATCCCTTAAAGGAAAACAGTCCAACCAGGGTAGAACCGTCTACTACGATGTGTGCATTCTGTAGTCCAATGAAGGTGATAAATAATCCAATACCAACGGAAACTGCTACCTTAAGACCTCCTGGAATTGCATTGAAAATTGCCTCTCTGACATTGGTCAGGGAAAGCAGGATGAAAACAATACCTTCAACAAATACGGCTGTCAGGGCAACCTCCCAGCTGTATCCCATTCCCAGCACAACTGTGTAGGCAAAATAGGCATTCAGTCCCATTCCTGCAGAAAGTACGAAAGGCAGGTTGGCAAACAGTGCCATACAGATTGATGCAAGCGCAGATGCTAATGCGGTTGCCGTAAAAACTGCGCCTGTGTCCATACCGGCTGCTCCCAGAATACTGGGGTTAACGGCAAGGATATAGGCCATTGTCATAAAAGTCGTGATACCGGCAATAAACTCTGTCCTTACGTCAGTTCCACGCTCTTTCAGCTTGAAAAATTTGTCCATTTCTATCTCTCCTTCTCATTTTGTTAACAGACAAAATCAGTGTATCATATATTTCATATCTGTGGGATTCTTTTTTCCTTTTTCAGTTATTTTTCCTTCTTTTCCTGTCTGTCAGTTCTGGTTTTTCTCCTCTTCTCACAGTTTTTCCCTGCCCGCGGGGCATGATTGCCTCTTTTCACTCTCTCATGCCCCGCTCCGCTCTGCTTTCCCTCTTTTCCTCTTCTTTTTTCCCTGCCCGCGGGGCATGTTTGCTCCTTTTCACTCTCTCATGCCCCGCTCCGCTCTGCTTTCCCTCTTTTCCTCTTCATTTTTCCCTGCCCGCGGGGCATGTTTGCCTCTTTTCACTCTCCCATGCCCCGCTCCGCTCTGTTTTCCCTCTTTTCCTCTTCTTTTTTCCCTGCCCGCGGGGCATGTTTGCTCCTTTCCACTCTCCCATGCCCCACTCCGCTCTGCTTGCTCAGATTGCTTCCCCAGTGATTCTTGTCAGGGAATCCGCTCCGCTGTATAATACCCGTGGTAATATAAGTTAGCAGGGAAAGGAACACAGATGAATACAACAAATACAGCTATAGATAAAAGAAGTACCGCAGCTCCAGACAACAGAATCAACGCAGCTTCAACATACAAAACAGAGGCTGGCAGGCACTGGTGTGCCATTTATGGAAATGCCATGTCCATCACAGACCACAGGGTAGAAACCTACAGCAAAGATCTCACGCTGCGCTATCCTGTCAAAGTTCCTTTTGCAGGAAGTGCCCTTCGATTTACCTTTGATAATTTCTGTGGCACAGAATCTATTACGATTTCTGCTGCTTTTGCGGCCATGACCGGAAACACTCCCGAATCCATAATAAAAGAAACTTCGAGGCAGATTACCTTTGACGGTAATGTCTCCATTACTATTCCCGCCGGGAAGCGTATCCTCAGTGATCCTCTTCCTTTTCCTGTCAGTCAGGGCGATTCCGTCTCAGTCAGTTTTTATCTGAAAGAATTTACCCTGATGCGTTCCGGTGTTATTGCAACCGGTCCCTTTTCCAAAGGCTTTTACTCTGTTCATGACCAAACAGAGGATGAGGTTCTTCCTCTGGATGAAACAAGAAAAACAAACTGCTTTTATTTTTTAAGTGATATCGACCTCTATACAGACAGCAATAATCATGCTGTCATCTGCTATGGCGATTCCATTACCGCACAGGACTGGCCAGATTACATGCTGGCAGAATGTCTGAAGGTGCGTGACAACCATACTGCCATTATCCGCAAGGCTGCCAGCGGCACCAGAATCTTGCGCCAGTATGATAACATCACTTACGAATCCTATGGACTGATGGGAAATGTCCGTTTTCCTCACGAGCTTCCTGTTGCCGGTGCCGATACGATCATCATCCAGCAGGGAATCAACGACATCATTCACCCGGTAGGCACAGACGTGAATCCCTTCCGTCCCATGAGCGATCTGCCAACCATTGATGAACTGACCGAAGGACTTATCTGGTACATTCAGGAAGCCCGTAAGTTCAGCTATCACATTTTCATGGGTACTCTGCTTCCCATTGAAGGCTGGCGTACCTATGCTCCCTTCCGGGAAACATTAAAAAATCAGGTCAATGACTTCATCCGAAGCACAGACCTGATCGATACCTGTATTGATTTTGACAAAGATGTACGTGATCCTGCTCACCCTGCCGCTTTCCGTGCAGGGTATGACAGTGGCGATCATCTGCACCCCAGTGCAGCCGCTTATGAAGCCATGGGAAGACTGGCATTCAGAAGCCTGTAATCAACAACCCCCACACCACAGCCAAAGCCTGCTGTAAATAAAAATCAGCAGGCTTCTTTCTTTTTTCTTTTCTTTCACTCTCTGGCTCTTTTACCGGCCATTAGTTTCTTCATATACTCCTTCTTCAGTTCATTCTCGCTCTTTAAATTCTCAATTTCTTTCTGAAGAGACTGCACGTATTCTCTGGCAAGCTTCACACCTCCCCGGACTGCAATATCCTCATGCTGCTCCATCTCAACCAGCCACTGCATCAGGGACTTTTCCCTGATATCCTGATACTCACTCTTATCTGGAAAATACATTCATACCACATCCTTCCCTGCCCGGAACTTCCTTACCGCTCACATAGCGGGCATTGAACTCCATATTGATCTCCCTCAGCTCCTTTTGACCATAAATATATTCCTGATACATCTCTGCAAGACCTGACATACAGCCATCGCAGTCCAACAATCCATTATTCAATACTTTCTATTCTTTTAGCGTATTCATATATCCTTTTTAAAGCATTCTCATCAGCTTCATCCACCACATTACCTGCAACTTTCGAAAATCCATTATATGTACTAAATCCAAGCAGATACACAGCTAATGACATTGCGAGGTTTTCATCATCCGTGTTCATCTGCTTCGCAATCCTGCGAAGTTCAATCATCACAGAATCATGTGGCACTTTGACATCTTCTCCACCTTCATTGACCACCTTCTCAATCATTTGGGGGAGAACCATACACATCTTATAGAACGCATCTTCCTGTCCTGTTACAAGCGCATAGAACTGATCTAAGCTGACTCTTCGGATTTTCTTATGTGAAACACTCTTCCCATCAACCGTGGTAGACCACTTTATGTTCTGCGACTTCTTCGCTATTGCCTCAACTAAAAAGCACGCGCAATCGTCATCATCTAATAACTGGCTCTGCATCTTGATATACGTCTTACCCGCCGCAGCAGAGTTCATAGTATTATGCTTATTTTTCATTTCCACATAAACAGTATGAACCACATCTCCTTCTGGAAGAGTTATTCCATCCAGCACTTGAAAAATAACATCCCAACCACCTTCTGTTCCGTTATCAGGGACATGACAATTATTTATATATTGGAAATACGCTGATGAAAATATCCAATATCATTGTTATTAGATTTATCTCTTTGCCTAAAAATCTCATTGCCTACGATTTCATCCCACGATGCCTGATATACTGTTTTATCGAATATCATCTTAATCGGATCAACAATATTCTTGTTGAAACGGGCAATATCAAACGACTCCAGTTTCTCCCCATATTTATCAATCGTATCCTTTACATGATTTGTAAGATCTTTTTCTGAAATAAAAGATAACTCCCAATCCATCAGCCTTCTTTTCCTTCCAATGCTTCATATATCATGTTTGCCACTTCATATCCGAGATTAACGGGTACCGCATTCCCTACCTGCTTGTACTGTGACATAACCTTCCCGCAAAACTCCCAACTATCCGGAAAAGATTGGCACCTTGCATTCTCTCTAACTGTGAAAGGTCTTGCCTCCAAAGGGTGACACCTTTCCGTTTGCTTTTGAGATGGTGAAGTAAGCACCGTTAAAGAAGGCTCATCCATAGATAATCTCCTTAAAATTCCAGTCCTTCCGCCTTCCATATCCCAACAGCTCTTCATATATGCTTTCGCCAATTCCGGGTCTATGTTTCTCCAATATCCACCTGCAGGTACAAGTTCAAAAAGCTTACGCTTATTCTCTCCATATGGAACGCCAATACTCTCCGGAACATTTTCTAAAATATCTCTTAGTACAGGCTTATACTCATGTGCCTCCGGAAATTCAAATGTTATGTTTCCTTTTAAGTCCTTGCGAATACCTATTGTGATAAGACGTTCTCTCTTTTGCGCAACACCATAGTCCCATGAATTTAATACCTTCTTTTGAATGTCATATCCTGCACTCTCAAAAATTTCGAGCATAGTCTGATATGTCTTACCATGGTCATGTGTCAACAACCCTCTAACATTTTCAAACAAAAACATCTTCGGATGTAATTTTTCAAGAAAGATAGCATAGTGATAAAACAATGTTCCTCTTGCATCTTCAAGCCCCAATCGTTTACCTGCATATGAAAAAGCCTGACATGGTGCTCCACCAGACAGTAAATCCAATTCACCTTTCTTTATTCCAAAGTAATCTTCTAAATCCAATTTGGAGATATTAGCTATATCATCGCAAACAACTCTCCAATTAGGACGATTTTTCTTTAGCGTATCACAAGCCTCTCTATCAAATTCAATCAGCCCGATTGTATGAAATCCGGCTTTTTCCACACCTAATGCTAATCCTCCAGCACCTGCAAATAATTCAATTGTTGAAAATTTTTTTCTTTAATAGGATACACTATATTATAAAATGTATTTTGCATATTCCGTCTAACACGGCGAGGATCATCTGGTTTTTCTGTACTATCAGGGATTAACCATGTATTACCCTTTAAAACAGCTCCCTCTATCCTTCCTTCATCACACAAACGAGTAATTCTTCTTCTGGAAATGCTCCATTTTTCAGCCATTTCAGTAGTCGTTGCAAAACTCATATCTACCTCCATATAGCAAAAACATACGTTTATATTGTATTCCCTTTTCGGTACATTTTCAACATTTTTAGGATCTATTTCAGGTCTATTTCAGCATCGATTCAGCCCCGCGATCATCGCAACTCTAAAACAAATAGAAAAAAAGAAATGCTGTCTTCTTCAGCATTTCCCTTTTTCTCATAGTAGCGAGAGGGGGATTTGAACCCTCGACACCACGGGTATGAACCGTGTGCTCTAGCCAACTGAGCTATCTCGCCATATTCAGTTTGTTCTCTTTTCAGAGAAGTGGGACCTACAGGGCTCGAACCTGTGACCCTCTGCTTGTAAGGCAGATGCTCTCCCAGCTGAGCTAAGATCCCGTCCACTGCTTGTTTACCCAAGCCACTTTGCTAATATACCATGTTCAAAGTGGCTTGTCAACATATTTTTCAAAATTTATTATCTAAATTTTCCCTTTTAATCAAAAAATTCTGAAAAATTCAAAAATCCAGCATCTGTCATGAAGCAGCTGTCACAAAAAATCCAATATCACGTATCTTACACAGCACTAACTGCCCTTTCCCTGTCCTTAGTCGTTACTGTTTACATAAGCCTCGGTAACATCATCCTTTCTCTCCAGTTCCCTGTCGAATCGGAAGGTGATCTTCTGTACCTCCAGACCGTTCTGTGCAAAGTAAAGACGAAGTACAGCGTATTTATTATGGAATACTGCCTTTCTCTTTATCGTCTTCCACTCTCCGCCAGTTCCATTAAAGGAAAAGACTGCCATCGGTATGCTCTGATAGATCAGTGTCGCCGGAAGCTGCGCCAGCTCTGATAAGTCTGACTTTGCGGTTACTTCCACATGATACCCGCCAAGCTTCTGCAGGTCCAGTGCAAAAACGAAGTCCTTATCCTTGCCGGTATCCACACCATCCAGAGAAATACTGATCTCATCTTCGACTTTATAATAAGTAACCTCTGGCTCTGAAGTGATCTCCTGATCTGTTTCTCCGGTCACCTCCACACTGGTCTGTATGCCCTCCATTCTTTCAAGAGCATGGGTATTCATCAGGAATCCGCAGATATTTGCTGCATTTCTCTGCAGTTCTCCCCTTGTCAGTGTTCCTGCCTCCAGAGATGAAAGGGTATTATCATCACCGTCATTGATTGAAGCATCTGTACAGACCATATAAAGATCGTTCTGTGCCTTTGCCATTGCCGCAAAGTTATTGATCCTTGGCTCTTCTCCTTCATCATTGATCTTTGCCCACCAGTCGGTCATCACGATCCCCTGAAATCCCCACTCTCCCCGCAGGATCGTGGTATTCAGGTCATAGCTTCCGGCTGTCCAAAGTCCGTTTACGCTTCCATAGGTCGTCATAATGGAATCTGCCCCGGCTTCCCTGACTGCCATTTCAAAGCCCTTCAGATAAATCTCACGGAGTGCTCTTTCCGAAATAACAGAATCAACCGTAGATCTTCCGGTCTCCTGATTATTGGCACAGAAATGTTTGGCAGTTCCCGTCACTCCTGCGCTCTTTAAGCCACGGATCATGGCTGCTGCCATCTTTCCCGTAACAAAAGGATCCTCCGAAAAATACTCAAAGTTTCTTCCATTCAGCGGGTGTCTGTGGATATTCATACCAGGTCCCAGAAGAGCATCTATTTTGTTCTTCACCATCTCAATTCCGGTAAAGGAATACAGCTTCTCCACCAGTGCTGTATTGAAGGTGCTGGCAAGCAGTGTACCGTTGGGGAGGCTGAATGCCTTCATGCCGCTGTCAAGCCGCATACCGGAGGGTCCGTCAGAGCAGCAGCCGCAGGGGATGCCAAAATGTGCAAGTTCCTCGGATACACCGCCAAAGGCTGCTGCCGTTCCAGGTGTTACCTTCGGGCTTCCCATACCCTCTCCGCGGATGATACAGCTTAAATCATCATCATTAAACTGTGCCACAAAGTCATCCATGGATACCCTTCCTTCCTTTACATCGATCAGACGGTATCCCTGATCTCCGGTAAATGGAAGCTCCTCCGGCAGCAGCTCTTTTCTCTTCTCTGCCGGATTCTTCTTTCTGCGCGGAGCAGCCTCCATTACCTTATGTACAGCTCCGTCTTTTTCTCTTATAAAACGCATCCTCTCAAAGGATGTCACCGGAGCCAGTGCCTGTGACAGGGAGGCAAGACATACCGTTTCCTCAAGAGTAAAGCTGCCTGCCACCTCAGTCTCCCTGACATTCCTTCCGATATGGAACAGATACTCACCCTTTTCCAGAATATAGGAGGACGCAAAGCCGCTTGCACCTGTTTCATCATAGGAAGCAAAGCTCTCATAGGGAATAGCTATCCTCATCTGCTCTTTAAGCCCCGGCTTTAATTCCCTGGTCTTGGCAAAGCCAGCCAGCACCTTTTCCGGCTTGGAAAGGGCTCCCTCAGGAGCTGTCACATAAACCTGTACTACCTCTTTTCCAGGCACAGTCCCGATATTCTGAACAGTAAAGGTAATCTCCGCATTCTTTTCCTCTGCGCTGAAGCTGACGTCCCAGATCCTGAAATCCGTATAGGAAAGGCCAAAGCCAAAGGGATAACGGACCCTTTCCTTCGCTGCTGTTTCAAAGTAACGGTAGCCTACATAAATATCCTCCTCATAAAGATCCCTGTCCCTGTTGCCAAAATTGGCATCAGAAGGATAATCCGTGATCTTATAAGCAATGGTATCTGTCAGCCTGCCGCTCGGACAGGTCTTACCAAGCAGTACATCTGCGGTTCCATATCCACCAACCATACCGCCCTGCCACGCATACAGGAGTGCCTGTGGATGATAGTCCTCTACAAAATCCATATCCATGATATTTCCGGTATTCAGTACAAGGACCAGCTTATTAAAATGTTTCCTGACCTTGGAAAGCATATCTCTTTCCTTCTCTGTCAGCAGATAGGATCCCTCCTGATTTTTATTGTCCTGATCCTCTCCGGCTGTTCTTCCAATGATCACAAGAGCTGCATCGTTTCTGGCTGCCGCCTCACTGACAAACTCCTCCGGAAGCTCCATTTCCACCTGACACCAGGGTTCATTTCCCCAGCCGATACCAGCGTCAAAGGGATGTTCCTTTACCCATGCCTCATAGGCAGAAAGCACCTGGGGATCAAGTATCACCTGCCCTGACTCCTTTAGGGCATCCAGAATACCGGTCACCTTACTTACATTCACCATGCCTCCTGAACCGGTCCCGCTTTTATAATAATGGAACTGCATTCTGCCAAACATGGCAAGTCTTGTACCTTCCTGTAAAGGCAGCGTATGCTCCTCATTGATCAGAAGAACCTGTCCTTCCGCAACCGCCTGTCTGGCTGTTTCTTCATACGCTTTATGATCCAGAACCATTTTTTTCATGCGCTTCTCCTCTTCTGATTTTTTTATTCCGTATCGGTCTTTCCATCTGCCCCTGTCTGACCTGCAGCTTCCACCAGTGCCCGCCTTTTATTACACATCAGCAGGATTCCTGCTGCCACAATAAACAGGGATATAAACTGGGAAGTGGAAAGTCCTCCCACTGCTCCTCTTTCATCATTCCTGAGAAACTCTATCAGGAAACGTCCTACTCCGTAAAGCAGCATATACAAAAAGCCTGTATCTCCCTTTCTTTTCCGTCTGGGATAAGCTGCAAGGAGAATCGCCATGATCAGAAAATTTCCCGCAGAGGAAATAAGCTGCGTCGGTAGAAGCCTTATTCCGGCAGGAGCAAGCGCACCTTCCGGAAATATCACACCGATCGGCAGATCTGTTTCTCTTCCGTAGCAGCAGCCTGCCAGAAAACATCCGATACGGCCAAAGCCCTGTGCCATAGCGATCGAAGGCGCAGTCAGGTCAAAGTAATCCAGAAAAATCAGCTTCTTCTTTTTGCAATAAAGAATCGCTGCCAGCATGCCCGCAATAATACCGCCATATACCACAAAGCCCTCTGAGCCGAGTAGTGCCAGTGGATTCTTAAGGAACTGCTTCCACTCCACGATCAGAAACAGCAGCTTGGCTCCAAGAAAGCCTCCGATCAGCCCCCAGATCGCAATATCTACGATCGCATCCTCAATAAGTCCGTACCTCTTTGCTCTCTTCGTTGCCATAAAGACACAGCAGAGAACACCAATTCCAATCATCAGTCCATATCCGTGTACCGTAAATGGTCCGATGGAAAATAAATCAATCTTCATTTTCTAATCCTTTCCTGTAAGTCCGAAACAGGCTTCTGTTCTTTTCGGAACGCTTCCCCTTCATAACCCCTGTCAGCTTGGCAGCTCCAGCTTTTCATTGCCATGAATACAGTACTTCCTTCCATTCATGGCCACATAAAGCGGTGTGGCATTTGGATTCATCAGGATCTTTCCATCCGTAGAGCGCTTCAGCTCCCGGTATGCCTTCACATAATCCAGAATTTCAATATTAGTAGCACACCAGATATCCCCCTTGTACTGCGCCATATATTTCAGGAAGTTCTCCATCAGCTCCCAATTATTTTTCTGGGCGAATTCATAGCTGTGTCCCCAGAGATAAAAAACAAAGGGACCATCCTTCTCTTCCCTGCGGAATTTCTCTGCAAGCGCCATCAGCCTTTCATCCTCATGATGACAGGTGGGATGCCATGCAAGAAAGTCCTCTGGCAGAGAAAAATCCCCGGTACTTTCTACTGTTCTGGCATATTCAATGCCACAGGCATCCAGAATCTCCTCGATCTGGCTGTTGTATGCCCCGTATGGATAGGCAAACCCACGGATCAGTTCCCCAGTAAGCTGTTCCAGATTATAGCGGTCCTTCAATACCTCTGTTGCAGCCATATTCTTTGGCAATCCTGTCAGGGACGCATGACTGTAGGTATGGGATGCGATCTCATGCCCCCGATAAAGACAACGCACCTCTTCTGCCTCCACCCTGGAAAAATCAGTTTCAATCCCGTTTACAGTCTCCATTTCTCCTTTGCCAAGAAGACCATAATTCAGGTTAAAGGTTCCCTTCATCCCATATTCGTTTAATATCGCTGCCAGCTTTCTGTCATGTACGGTTCCATCATCATAGCTGAAAGTCAGCGCTTTTCTTTTTCCTTCCGGAAAAAGCATACTGATCTCATAATCCATTTTTCCTTCTCCTTCATCAATAACCCATGATACCCTCTAATGACTCATCATTGTCAATCCAATCCTGCACCAGTATCTCCCTGTAATGATCTTTGTCATCCCGGACATATACCTTAATGATCCCGGCATTGATGATCATACGCTTACACATAGAACAGCTGTTGGAATTGGCAATATATTCTCCTGTCTGTGCATCGGTTCCTGCAAGATAAATACTGCTTCCGATCATCTTATCCCTGGAAGCACTGATGATCGCATTGGCCTCCGCATGGACACTTCTGCACAGCTCATAGCGCTCTCCCCTTGGGATATTAAGCTGCTGTCTGATGCAGGTTCCAAGGTCGGAACAGTTTTTTCTGCCCCTTGGCGCTCCCACATAACCGGTAGAAATAACTTCATCATTGTTAACAATCACTGCCCCATAGTTTCTTCGAAGACAGGTGCCCCTGTGCGATACACTTTCTGCCAGATCCAAATAATAGTTTACCTTATCTCTTCTCTCCTTCATATCCCTTCTCCTTCCATAAATCCCCTGTTTCTTTACTTTCTCATCAGCAGAAGATAAACTGCCCCTGCTGAAACAACGATCTGTATGATAGCAAACCGGAATACGGTCTGCGTATTGGACCATCCCATCACCTTGCGCACATGATCATGGAGCGGTGTTCTTGTATGCTTCAGAATTCCGATCTTCAGAAAACGGAGCAGCGCCACCTTTACAAGTCCAAGCCCCCCATCCAGGATCAGTACGATCGCTGCTGGAATATAAAGAAAGGGGGATCCCGTTTTTAAAATAGCAATACTGATGAAAATCCCCATTGCCCGCGAACCTGCATCCCCCATCAGAAGGCGGCTTGGAGTGGCATTATACCACAGATATCCAAGGATACAGATGCCAAATAGCAGGATCAGATACTGGAAGTCACTGTCCTTTCCAAGAATCTCATTAATCACATAAATGGTAGTCAGGGTAACCAGTACCAGCGTACCGGAAAGACCATCTACACCATCTGCACAGTTTGTCACATTGATCGATGTCCATACCAGTATCACTGTCAGCACCGCAAAAACTACCGGTGACACCGTCACGGTAATGCCCATTGTTGCCAATGTAAAGCTGCTTTCATTATGGTTCAGATAGGTCACTGCCAGTATGATCGCGATGATCAGGTCAAGCAGACCCTTTTTATATTCATTCCAGGGATGCTCGGCTGCATCATCCATATATCCGGTCAGCATTTCTCCTGCGATCAGCATCAGATAGATCATAGTCTCCACCGAAACCGGGGTAAAAAGAATCGCTGCTGCTGTAAACACCAGTACAAAAATAATTCCTGCTCCTCTCGGCTTTCCAGCTGACAGGCTTCCATCGTGGGCAAATGCCCGGCCTGCATCCTTTGGTAAAAAGCAGCTTAGCCTTGCAAGCAGTACACATGTCAGTGCAAACGCAAGCAATAGGCCAACCGCTGCTGCCATCGGACTGTCCTGTACTAAAAATTTCTGAATCACTTCTATCTCCTCCCGACTACCGCGCTGTTTTCTTTCTCCTCTGTTCTCTATCAGATCCCCAGTGCTTCCTTTGCCAATTGGTCAGCCATTTCATTATAAGTATCCCCGGAATGCCCTGCAACTTTCACAAAATGTATATCAACCTGTCTGCTGGCTTCTTCGTAAAAGGCCTTGTAGGCTCTGGTTCCCTCTTTGTTTGTCTTCCACAGTCCAAGACACCACTTGGCAATCCCCTCATAATCATGGTAAATGGCAATCTTTCTGATCCCATGCTCCATGGCATAACGCATGGCTGCCTCTGCCCCCTTGATCTCACCGGCAACATTGTGCATGGCTGCCAGCTCTTTATCATCATATTTCTTATGGAAGGTTTGTGTCCCTTCTTTTAATAATACGACCATTCCGTAGGAAAATTCCCCGGTTCCTGCATGAAAGCTGCCATCCACATAAATCCGCAGTCTGTCCTCTTCTACCTCTTCCTTCTGACCCCCCTGCAAAAAGGCCTGTGCCTCCCCAAGCGTACCAAAGCTCTTGTACTCCGGTCCTGAAAAGCCATGGACACTTGCCCTGCATTCATCCCAGGTTCTGAAGATACCGGTTTTTCTTCCTTTTCTTACTGCATAAAATTTTGCTGCCATATGCTGACCACAGCCTTACAAAGGCTTCCTTTCTTTCTCTGCCGGAACCCTTTCCGGGCTTTGTGCGGTACTTCTAAAATACCATTTTCCAATATAAATTTCAACATACCGGGTGTAAAAAAGGGATGCCCCCGTTTTCCGGGTGCATCCCATCTGATCCTCATACTATATCACTTTCCCTATTCTGAAGCAAAAGAAAAGCCCTCTGTCATCTTCTTAACGTCCCTTAGAAGAATGAGTTCAAGATATTTCCGGCACTATACACATTGCTGTAGGTACCATTTGCTGTATAGGTATTGGACTTGGTGCTCTCCTTAGCTGCTGTATAGTCGATCATGGAAGCCTGAGCAGATACCTTATATCCATAGGCACCGGTCGTTCCAAACAGATTCTTCACCGTACCCATATCAGACTTCTTAAAGGCTTTCTCGTCAAGAGAAAGGCTGCTGTCGCTGTTCACGGTAATTCCAACCCTCGAAAGAAGCTTCGCATTGGCTATGGTAACAGCTGCAAGCGCATCTGCCTTACTCTGCAGATTTTTGGAAGAAGCTGCTGATGTTTTACCGAGCAGATCATTATAATCTGTCACGAAACCGGATACAGCCTTATAAATCGCATCGGTATCATATTCTTCTGAAATAGTTGTTTTTCCTGTCTCATCTTTTGTTTTTACGTTCTTTTTCTGAAAAACAGATTTACTTCCCTTCACCAGCAGACTGTCTGCTGATTCCTTCATCGTATCAGCCGCCTTCTCGATCTCCGAAAGCGTCTTTGCGGAATCGGCTGCTATAGAAATGGATTTTTTCTTTGTCTCTGTGACCTTTCCTGTGGAAGCAGCCTTATCTGCAGCATCCTTCGCATAATAAGCCTTCATCAGCTTCCCGTAACTGCCATTCTTAATGCTGGCATAATCGGAAAGGAAATTTAAATTACCAAGACTGTTTCCCCTGCTTGTCGTCATACTCTGGAACAGATAGGAATAGTCCCGCCTTGCATTTACATTAATTCTGATCCCCATATTCTCACTCCCTTGACCTTCACAGATACTTCCGTGTACTCACTGATAACTTCGGGTTACTTTTATAATAGCACTGTTTTCTGCTGATTACAAGTAACCTTTCCTATAATTCAGGTTTTATTTATTAAAGATTATAATAAAAAAACTAGAAATCTCAAAATTGAATATAATGGTAATATAACAGAAATCAGAACATGTAGATTACAAGATGGAAATATAAAGAAATTAATTGGTGCAAGTTTAAAAACAACTACAGGATGTTTTTCTGATTATAAAATAGAACTTGGTCAAAAAATAATTGATAAACATCGTAATTTTACAATATTGGATAGAAAACGAGTGAATACTCAAAAATATCAATATAGAAAAATGTATAATTATCAATGTAATATATGCAGCTATAAGACTGGATGGATGGAAGAGCTTGCCGCCGCAATCGGCACAGAACAGAAGACCGGAGAAAAATCCCTGCCGTTCCGCTTTTGCGGGGCGGCGTTTGTTCTTTCTCAGTTCCTGTACTCTGTCAAACTGTGCCTGTGATACAATCGCTTCCTGTGTGTCCGGCAGATAGAACATATCCTCTGGATTGTTAGGAATCCGCTTTTTCAGCTTGTAGGACTTGGAATAGGTCTTGAAGTTGATCGTACAGCCGGTGTACTCCTGCCGTTCCAAAATCTCTACAATGGATTGGTTGCCCCAGTGGTATGGTCTTTCCGGCATCGGCTTTTTCTTGCGCTTGGCATATAGTGCCTTTGCGGTCAGAATCTGCTTTTCTTCCAGAATCCAGTGATCCTTGTCCTCTGGGTCACAGCGGTAGCCATGCCAACTACACACGAACAGTCGGATTTTGCTCATGGCAAATTCCTTGTCTTTTGTAGCTTACAGCCCACAAAATCCGCCTGTTCTGCTGCCGCCGAAAAGTGTCTGTCCGGCGTAGGACAGCCCCTTTCCAGCGTCAGCGGGCGCAAAAGGTATAACACACTAGACTTTGCAAGCAAAATCGTGTGCCAACAGGGATGCTTCTCGCCCCTATTGGAAACCCAGAGCCAAGGGGTTGCATCCCTCTGGACACCCGCATATTTTCCTCGCAAATGGTACCCAAACTGTAAAAATGCAGTTTGACACCTTTCCTCAGAAAATATAAAACCGCTGTAATCTCTATCCTTGCGAGGATGAAAATTACAGCGGTTTCCAAATCATACGAGCCACATTCACTAAGCATCTCATCACAAATGTTCCTACAAGGCTCTCGCTACAAAGTCATTTCTGAGGCGCTCAGCGAATAACAGGTTTTTACTGATCCACCTTCCATATGCACCACATATTCAGCGCAGCAGGAGATCAACTCCAGATCATGAGTAACAACTATGATCGTTTTGCCGCTTTTTCTAAGCATACAGAGAACAGCCGCTACTTGCTTCATGTGGGTATAATCAAGACCACTGGTTGGCTCGTCCAGTATAAATATCTCTTTTTCTGCAGCGATTCCACTTGCAACTGCAACTCGCTGTTTTTGCCCTCCGGAAAGTGCCATTGGATGAAAATCTGCAAAAGCATCCATATCCAACAGCCTCAGAGCCTTCATTGCTTTTCGTTTTCGCTCATCATCAGAATATGTCTCCGGGACACTGAGCAAGACCTCTTCCATCACACTTTCTGTGAACAACTGGTGGTTCACATCCTGCATAATCATATAAGAGAAACCAAGCATTTTGGACACAGGGACTGTTCTTCCATTCATGCGGACACAGCCTTTTGCCTTTTTGTTAAGCCCGCAGAGTGTTCTTGAAAGCGTACTCTTTCCTGCACCGTTATGCCCGACAATAGCTATGATTCTGTTCTGTGGGAGCGCCAATTCCGGAATCTTTATACCATGGAGTTTATCTGCATAAGTAAATTCAACGCCATCCAAGGTGATCTCCGATTTTGTTTGTACGGCGTCGCTCTCATGCACAAAAGGATTCGGCAACACCACAGATCGAATCCCCAATTCTGATGTTTCCTCAGTAGAGAGTATAGAAAATTCTTCTGATGAAAACTGCCTTGTTATCTGCCCGTTCTCAAACAAAAGAACCCTGTCCGCAAGCTCTCTCAGAAAAAACAACCGATGCTCCGCAATAATGACCGTCTTTCCCTGTGCTTTCCACATAGCAAGGGTTTTCCTGAGTGCCTCGATACCATCTAAATCCAAATTGGAAGAAGGCTCATCCAATACAATAATAGGTGGATCGGCAACAGCCACTGTGCCGCAGGCAATCTTCTGTTTTTCGCCGCCGGATAATTGGAACATAATTCTTCCAAGAAGCGGCGAAAGTTCCATCCGATTTGCTGTATTCTTAATGTCCCTGCGGATTATGCCGGGCTCACGTCCCTGATTTTCTGCAGCAAAGGCCAGTTCGCTTGTTGTGTCCACATTGAAAAATTGGCTTCGGGGATTCTGGAACACACTTCCAACTATTCTGGCAGTTTCGTAAATCGGTTGCTTCGCAACATCCTTACCATCAACCAAAACATCTCCCTGTTTTTCACCTTCGAAGTAATGGGGGATTAGTCCGTTGATCAAGCGGCACACCGTAGTTTTTCCGCAGCCAGAAGTTCCGGTCAACACAAGAAACTCACCATCACATATCTTCAGATTCAGATTCTTTACCGCAGTCCGCAAAACTTTGTTTCCTTCCATGTCGCTGACACGATAGGCGTAAGTAACATTATTGATTTCTACCATAATCAGTACACCATGAACAGCACAAGCGCCGTTGTTAAAAGAATTAAGAGCAGATAATCATGCCATCTCAAGCCGACTTCGCAGATATGGCTGCGCTTCGCATCGCCGCCCAGTCCCTTGGTCAGTGATGCCTGTGATAGCTCGTCTGCAATACGCACAGTTGACATCATGAGCGGCACCAGCTCATATTCCATTCGCTTCATAAGTCCTCTCCGGATTCCGTTTATCTGACGCATCCTCATGGCCTCGCTGATAGCACTGTTTTCTTCGCTGATGGTCGGAAAGAACCGAAACATGACAGAGAGGGGGATTGTGATCGCTTGCGGAACATGCATCCGTTCCATTGCGGTAATGAACTCCGAAACGGTGGTATAGCGCATCATACAATACCCCATAACCATTGGTGCAAGGAATCTGGAAATCAATCCCGCAACAATAACAAGGAGCAGATTAGCAATGCCCTCAGTCAGATGTATAAGTGTACCTTCCATAAGTATAGCAAATCCATAAAGGCAAGCATACACCAATGCAAAACTAAAGTTTCGCATAAACAGAAGGAGCGCAAACGGAAGAAAGCAGCACCCCACCCTTAGCCAGTATTCAACACCGGACAGGCTGCCTCCAATCATTACCATGCTGATTATCAAGATAGCGTACAGAGAGGTGCGCGGGTCCAACAGAGCCCGTGCACCATTCACCTTGAATGTAAAAACCGCTGTTTGCATTATGCCATCCCGGCTTTCTTAAAATGCTTTTTCAGAACCTTTGCGCCAAGCAGGCCGCCCAGAATACCACCGACAACACAGAGAGCAACCAGCACAAAAAACATCCAGTCAGGGGTTATTGCATAAAGAGCATCAGCAAAGGCATCTCCATATCCGGCACGCATGGACTCGAAATAGGGTTCACGGTAACCAAAGAACATCGGCAGCGCAAATCCTGCCATCCATATGCTGAACACCCCGAAGCCAATCACCGACAGCTTCACACTCTTGTAATCACCGCTTTTCATGATAAGGTCTGCAGCGATACCTGCAGCGGGAGCAATCAGCAGTACCGGCCAGGGGCGTCCCATAAACACCGTGAAAATACCGAAAATAATGCTCATAATCGTCACCATGCCGAAAGTGTGAACCTTGGAGAGGAACAGCATGAACGGGATGCCGACCATAACAGCGCATACTACAGGGAGCAAAAGCGTCAGAATCGGTATGTAGCCAAGAAAGCTTGAAACAAAAAAGATGACAATGTAAAGCGCTGCAAATACACCTATGTTGATGAGATCCTTCACTGCAAGTTTGTTGTTCATAAAAAAATCTCCTTTAATTTTTATTTATTTCTGAAAGCCTGTAACAGAAGCTCTCTTGCGCACCATGTTATAATAAAGCCCTTCAGAAGCGAGCAGTGAATCATGATTGCCTCGTTCCGAGATTTTGCCATCGTTGATGACAAGAATCTGATCCGCTTTTGCAATCGTATGCAGACGATGTGCAATTACCAGCAATGTCTTTCCCTGCACCAATTCACTGATTGCGGCTTGAATCTGGCTTTCGTTATCAGCGTCCACACTGGCTGTTGCTTCATCCAAAATTACGATGGGGGCGTCCTTTAAGATGCAGCGGGCGATCGAAATGCGCTGCTGCTCACCACCGGACAGCGATGCACCGCCCTCACCGATCACAGTCTGAAACCCTTCCGGCAGGGCCATGATGAAATCGTAGCATCTTGCTTTTCTGGCAGCTTCATACACTTCTTCTTCCGTAGCATCCATGCGTCCCATGGCTATGTTGTTATAGACAGTATCCTGAAACAGATACACCCTCTGAAACACCATACTGATGTTATCCATGAGAGAGGCAATCGGAACTGTTCGGATGTCTTTACCACGCAGCAAAACACTGCCGCTCTTGATATCCCAGAAGCGGGGTAACAGGCTGGCAATCGTAGACTTGCCTCCACCAGAGGGACCTACCAGCGCCGTCATCGAGTTCTTTGGAACAGCAAACGAAATGTCATGGAGTACGTCTCTCTTTCTATCATAAGCGAAGGTTACATTTCTGAATTCTATCTCCGGAACATCTGCACTGTCAGGGAGCAACTCAACGCCATTGTTATCCATTTCCTGTTCTTCAAACACTGCTTCGATTCGATCCATACAGGCGCTCATAACGGTCAATCGGGCAACCTGAGCATAGAAAGTCTTCACCGGGTTGAATAACTCGAACGTGAAGAAAAGGAATCCAATCAACATCTCTGCGTCCATTGTTCCGCTTTGGTATAAGCCCCAGGCCAACGCAAGCATTGCGGTGCTTCCAAGTCCATAGGTTACGTTCAACGCACGTGCCCACGGAACATGACCTTCTTCAAACTCCAAATTTCGAGCACAGGACTCCGCAAAACTGTCTGTCAGCATCTTTGACTTTTCTCCGAGGATGTTATATGTCTTAATAATTCCAATACCCTCTGAGAATTCCAATACGGCTTCTGTCAGCTTTTGACTGGCAGCCTGTCGGTCATCGGAATATTTAAGCTCTTTTTCTTTCATTGCCTCGCCGATTATATACATGATAAGCGTCACAACAAGGCTTAACAGTCCCATCCAAACATTGAAACCAAACATCATGATTACGAAGATGACGGCTGAGAACACATAGCTCATGATGTCACCCAATACCATCATCAGGTTTTCTTCAATGAACAGCATATCGGTGGAAAGCACGGAACTGATCTTACCGATGTTGCCCTCAGTGAAGTAACCCATAGGAAGTCTCCGTAGATGTGCGCCGAGCTGTTTCCGCTTTTCTGCGAAAAATTCAAAACCCGCAGCTGACTGCAGCCGGTCAGCAGCATTTTGAAGAACGCTCTGCACGATGATGCACAGCGTCAGCGCAATTCCGGCCCAAAGGCAAGTTTTACCTGTCACGGTTCCATCCATAAATCCTGCGATCATAAAATATGCCACAACAAACGGAGCTTTGGAGCAGAAAGATTTCAAAAAAGACAGTACAGCTGCACCACGGATTCGGCCTTGATAGCCTTCTGCTGCTCTTAAAACTCGAAACACCAAACCGATCATGTTCTCACCTCCCATACCGCACTTTCTTCCGCAGCCTTCCAGAGCCGACGGTATTCATCGGATGCCGCAAGCAGTTCATCATGGGTTCCTTCCGACACAAGGTTGCCCTGATTAAGGACACAGATTTTATCAGCGTTTTTGATCGTATGCAGACGATGCGCAACTACCAACACCGTTTTTCCCGCAATCACCTCAGAAATCGCTACGTTCATCTTTTCTTCATTTTCCGGGTCAATAAAGGCTGTTGCTTCATCCAAAACAATGATAGGCGCATTTTTCAGCAATGCCCTCGCCAGAGAAATACGCTGTCTTTCGCCACCGGAGAGCATTTTTCCGCCGTCACCGGCTGAGGTATCGATGCCATCAGGGAAGCGGGCAAGAAATTCATTGCATTGCGCTCTTTCTGCCGCATCAAGCACTTCCTCACGGGTTGCGGTTGGCCGTCCGATCAGGATGTTTTCATACAGGCTGGTGTTGAACAGGAATTGTTCCTGGGACACATAGGACACCAGATCATTCAAAGCCTCCACTTTCATGTCGCTGATATCCTGACCGCCCAAGGTGATTCGACCATCATTCAAATCATAAAAGTGAACCAGCAATTTCGCCAAGGTGGACTTTCCGCTGCCGCTTTCGCCTACCAGTGCAGTTATTTCTCCTTCATTCAAAGTGAGGTTAATGCCATGAAGCACTTCTGCATCTTTGTAGGAAAAACGAACATTTTCAAAACGAACTGCGAGGTCTTTGCCCTCGAAATCTCGCTCAGACTGTTTCAGCGGCGGGTTTTCAATCAACTTTTCCAATTCGTCAATTTTGTAACCCAACTGGGGGATTTTTCCGGCAAAACTCATTGCTTTCAAAGCGGGGGAACCGACCGCAAAAGACATGCAAAGCACCAGAACAAAATCAGTCAAGGTACTCCACCCTTGAAGGACAAACCAGCCACCCACAGGCAGCGCAAACAGCGCCACACACGGGATAATGCTCGAATACAACGCCATCCATGGCCAGCATACTTTGTACCAGTCCAGTGTAAAATCCCGATAGGACGTAATATCATTTTCAAAGCGGGCATAGCTCTCGCCGTCACGGTTGAACACCTTAACGACCTCCATGCCGTTAATGTACTCAATAATGGTATTATTCATTTTTGCTCCGGCAACATAGTACGGTTCCATTTTTGCCATACCCGCCTTAAACATCATGCCCATGGCAAACATTCCGATGGGAAGTGCAGCGATACACAGCAATGCCATCTTCCAGTCCACAAGGAACATGGCGCAAATCACAAACACCGGGATCAGCAAATTGGCGATTCCTTCCGGAATGGCGTGTGCCAGCAGAAGTTCGATGGTTTCAATATCATCGGTAAACATCTTCTTGATACGCCCGTTGCCATATTCACGGATTGTTCCAAGCGGCTGAGCCTCCATTTTCTTTTGAAGGGAAATGCGGATATTTTTCAAAGTGTTATATGCACTGATATGGGAATAGCTGAGGCCCTTTACATACAGCAACGCATTTCCTATCATGCACACCGCTATCAAAGCCACGATAACTACGATTTTTGGCAATGACAGTGCCTGACCTGTGATTAATGGCTCAATGATTTGATAGAGAAAAAAGTACGGAAGAACACTGAAAATGATTGCGGCGCAAATACAAACAATCGCTTTTTTCGTGTAGTTCATGTACTCACCCATGTAGGGTTTTACTTTTTTGAACATAAACTGCTCCTTTCAGTTGGTTAGTGAAGACTAACCGGTATTTGAAGAAAAAGGGAAACGCAGAGCGCCTTGCGCTATGCCTGCGGTTCCCCGAATCCAAGAACCTTATGCCAGTCAATAAATTGTGTAGTCAGGTAACAATGATGACGAATTTCCTCTTTTGTGAAATTATGAATGAACGGTTCATACATGGTACTCCAAAAAGCAGTGGTCAGCACATGCAGCTCCCGTCGGGAAATATCATTTCTGACCAAACCACGTGTGGCGGCTGCGGTGTAACACCTGTAGGTTTCTTCGCAAATCCTCTCTACCAGATCATGTTGGAAACTTTGGTATTGAGTACCTTCGGAACACTTGAGCAAAAGAGTGAACGCATCCTTCCTTTCAAGTAGGAAATTATACCACCAATCCAAATACCCTTCCGTCAAAGTCCACATATTATACAGTTGGGTATCCGTCATTGTTCCCTTAGAGTAATCCACGTGTCTGTCTGAAATAACCTTTTCAATATCGTCAATCACATCTTGGACTAATGCATTAAAAAGGGCTTCTTTGCCTGAGTATCGCTTATATAGCGCTCCTGTTGTGACTCCTGCATTGGCGCATATCTGTCGAAGAGATGCGTTCATATATCCCTTTTCCAGAAATTCAGCTTTCGCACAATCCAGAATTTTCGGGTCGATTGTCTTGTCAGGTACTGCCATAACTCACCTCACAATCACAGGATAACGCAGTTACCGATAACGATGTTATCAGTATATCACAATGCAGATTCATTGTCAAGACAGTTAATGGAAATGTTGCAAACTGTTTGTTTCCTCTGTGTAGCAAAATTGCCCGTTCCTTTGTAAAACCAAAAGGGACGGGCAATAAGTTTAAATTTCAAAACACCTGTCCAAGCCGGACAAAAAGTTTTCTGACGATATGACTTATGGTGTTGCTTGCTGCCGGAAGTTCCTGGTATTAGTGGCAATGTGGATATTAATGTATTCTTCTAGTTCTACTATTATAGGTAAATACTTCAAAAATGAAATTGTACAGTTGATTGCCAAAACATCTAATGGTTGGTATAGAACTGATAAAGGATATATTTCTGCTGATTATGTTATTGGTGTTCGAGGAGAAGTATTTAATTGTAGTAAATTAAATATCAGATCAACTGCTACATCTTCTGTACAAGATAATAAAATTGGAATTCTGTCTTGTGGTGATAATGTACAATTATCAAAAGAAGATAATGGATGGTATAGAGTTCAAACCAAAAATAATGTTATTGGATATGTTTCAAAAAATATATTAAAATTTTAGGGTAGAGAAATTTATCTCTACCCTCAGACTGTAGACAAAACGCTTTTGGTCAGCACTCCAAAAGCGTTTTTCTTGTTTTCGGTTCAAAAAGTGTGTACTTGATCAATAATAAACACTTTTGGGCTCCCCTTTTTCCCTTCTTGGCTATCATCTTTGCCAGTTTTTTCAGATTCATGCAGGCAAACGTAAGCCCGAC
>ERZ827458.512-NODE-512-length-52384-cov-21.610904_pt1 | contig 52384 bp, 41 predicted proteins | sample MGYA00519706_ERZ827458 | MGnify/ENA primary metagenome ERZ827458 (study PRJEB31778, sample SAMEA3449309) | human gut metagenome | biome: human gut; feature: human-associated habitat; material: faeces | place: United Kingdom | collected 2010/2012 ...
AGGCAAAGTCCACCGAGAAGCTTTCATCCGGTTATAAGATCAACCGTGCAGCAGATGATGCAGCAGGCCTGTCCATCAGTGAGAAGATGAGAAAGCAGATCAGAGGTCTGACACAGGCTTCCCTGAACGCACAGGATGGTATTTCCGCAGTACAGACGACTGAAGGTGCTCTGACAGAAGTTCATGATATGCTGCAGAGAATGAACGAGCTGGCTGTAAAGGCTTCTAATGGTACTAATAGCGAGGATGACAGACAGTATATTCAGGATGAAGTAGATCAGCTTGTAGAGGAAATTGACAGAGTATCTACAACTACAAAGTTCAATGAAACCTATCTGCTGAAGGGTGATAGTGCAACAAATGTTAATAAGACATTGAAGGCTAAGTCAGCTGGATTTGAAGGAACTTGGGCAGGTCTTGGTACAGGAACAGCGACCTTTACAATGAAAGAGTTAAAGGCAGGAGATAAAGTTACAGTTGCAGGAACCAAGTATGGAGTCTCAGTAGCTGATGCAGCAGCAGCTTTAAAAGCGGCAAATATTGAAACTGCAAAATTAACAAACGGTACTAAGATTGAAATCGATGGAACAACTTATACTATTGCTGCAGCAACTGCTGCAGATAAGAATGAGCTTGCTGCAGGCGATGTAGCAGGAAAATTGACAGCTGATAAAATACATACTATTAATGGTAAGGAATATGCTGTTGGTACTGTGGAAGGATATAAGGCAGCAAACGACTTATACACTTTAGTTGGTAATGAAATTAAAAAAGCAAGTTCTATAGGAACCGATACAGCTGCAGCTGTCACTAATGCAAATAATGTATTTACGGTGACTGAAGGAACAGTTGGAGTTAATAAGGCAGCTAGTCTTGATCTGCATGTAGGTGCTGATTCTTACACTTCCAACAAGATTTCTATGGATATTGATGCTATGAGTGCCAAGGGACTTGGAATCAATGGTATTCAGGTTGGTGGTGATGATGGACAAAATGGAACCTATGCAATTGATTCCATTAAGGATGCCATTCAGATGGTATCTACCCAGCGTTCCGCACTTGGTGCTATTCAGAACAGACTTGAGCACACCATCAACAACCTGGACAATGTAGTTGAGAACACCACCAGCGCTGAAAGCCAGATCCGTGATACAGATATGGCTACAGAGATGGTTAAGTACTCCAACAACAACATTCTGGCTCAGGCAGGTCAGGCTATGCTGGCACAGTCTAATCAGGCTAACCAGGGCGTACTTTCCTTATTACAGTAATTTCTGTAAGAGTAAAATTGCAAAGATAAGTTGTAAAGAAGAGGTCGGGGTTTCCGGCCTTTTCTTTTTTGGGTACGGGCGAGATCTTCCCTATGGCATGTTTATTATTACCATATGTATGTAGGATTGTGAGAGTGCGTAGCACGAAGCAATCCGTAGGTATTAAAGAGTGGGTAACAAATTACGAAAGTATAGAGTTGCTTTAAAAAATAAAGGGAATGCCGCATTAGCAAATAATTTTGCCGGCGACAGTCCCTTAAGCGGAGACGGAGGGATTCGAACCCTCGTGCCCCGGAGGGCTAACGCATTTCGAGTGCGCCCCGTTATGACCGCTTCGATACGTCTCCAATATTTTTTATTATACTGAGTTATAGAAATGAAGTCAATGAAATTCAGCGAGGCAGACAGGTTGTTATTTCGCTGTGAATTTATTATGATAGAAATAAGAGAAAAGAGAGGAGGAATATTTATGCTTAAGGGCAAAACAGCAGTTGTAACAGGAGGAACCAGAGGAATTGGTTATGCGGTTGTGAAGAAGTACCTGAAGAACGGAGCACAGGTGATCCTTTTTGGATCGAGAAAGGAAACTGTGGAAAAAGCACTGCAGAAGCTGAAGGAAGAAAACCCGGACTGGCCGGTAGAAGGTGCATGGCCAGATCTGAAGGATCCGGAAGCAGTAAGGACAGAGATAGAAAGGATTCATCAGAAGTACAGAAGAATTGATATTCTGGTAAACAATGCAGGTGTTTCTGACCGAGTACCTACCATAGATTGTGATCCGGCTCATTTTGATGAGGTGATCGGTCTGAATGTAAATGCGATCTTCCATGCGGTACAGCCTGTGGTAAAGATCATGAAGGAGCAGGGCGGCGGCTGTATTCTGAATACCAGTTCTATGGTCAGTAAGTTTGGCCAGCCGTCAGGAGTCGCTTATCCGGCCAGCAAATTCGCAGTGAACGGGCTTACCATTTCTCTGGCAAGGGAGCTTGGTCCTTACCAGATCAGGGTAAATGCGGTGGCACCGGGAGTGACAAGAACAGATATGGTCGCAAGCCTTCCGGAGGAAATGATAAAGCCGCTGATTGACCGGATTCCTTTAAGAAGAGTTGGCGAGCCGGAGGATGTGGCCAATGCATTTCTGTTTCTTGCCAGTGATCTGGCAGCCTACGTGACAGGTGAGATCCTGTCTGTGGATGGTGCAGCGATGAGCTGATCTGCAACAGGGACATATTGGAACGATACCGACTATTTTTCGGTATGATCATTAAGAATGATTGCAAAGGAGTATATTTTATTTTATACTGATTACTGAAAACAGCAATCAAAGGAGGCAACAGATACATATGGTTCAAGTATGGGACAGTGGTGCTTATCTTGTAAATGGAATGGAGATCATTCCGGATGATGGGCAGGCAGGTGCAGTGCTGGAAGCAAAGACTGGTAGAAAGGTTTTAAGGGAAGATGCCAGAAAGGGTACGATCGCCTATGGAATCCTGAAGGAGCATAATACTTCCGGGAACATGGATAAGCTTAAGATCAAATTCGACAAGCTGACCTCACATGATATTACATTTGTGGGAATTATCCAGACGGCAAGAGCTTCAGGCCTTACGAAGTTCCCGATTCCCTATGTACTTACCAACTGTCACAATTCTCTCTGTGCAGTAGGTGGCACGATCAATGAGGATGACCATATGTTTGGACTGACCTGCGCAAAGAAGTATGGCGGTGTCTATGTACCTCCCCATCAGGCAGTCATCCACCAGTTTGCGAGAGAAATGCTGGCTGGCGGCGGAAGGATGATCCTTGGAAGTGATTCCCACACAAGATATGGTGCTCTCGGAACCATGGCCATGGGAGAAGGCGGACCGGAGCTGGTAAAGCAGCTTCTATCGCAGACCTATGACATTAACATGCCGGGTATCGTTGGTGTGTATCTGACCGGAGAGCCGAAGAAGGGAGTAGGTCCCCAGGACGTGGCCCTTGCCATTATTGGTGAAGTATTTGCCAGTGGTTATGTAAAGAATAAAGTCATGGAATTTGTAGGTCCAGGTGTAGCTTCCTTAAGTGCAGATTTCAGGATCGGCATTGATGTTATGACGACAGAAACGACATGCCTGTCATCTATCTGGAAGACAGATGAGATCATTAAGGAATTCTATGAGATCCATGACAGAAGTGAAGAATATAAGGAATTGAAGCCTGCAGATGTGGCATATTATGATGGTATGATCACAATTGATCTGGGAACCATTGAGCCTATGATCGCTATGCCGTTCCATCCGAGCAATACCTATACGATCGCGGAACTGAATGCCAATCTGATGGATATTTTAAATGATGTGGAAAAAAAGGCAGCCGTTTCTCTGGATGGTGCTGTGCCGTATACCTTAAAGGACAAGGTAAGAAACGGTAAGTTCATGGTAGATCAGGGAATCATTGCAGGCTGTGCCGGCGGTGGATTTGAAAATATCTGTGCGGCAGCGGATATTATGAAGGGCAGCTGTATTGGCTCTGATGAATTTACGCTAAGCGTATATCCGGCCTCCATGCCTGTTTATATGGAGCTGATCAAAAATGGCTGTGCAGCAACTCTGTTGGAAACAGGCACCGTCTTAAAGACCGCCTTCTGCGGTCCCTGCTTTGGTGCAGGAGATACACCGGCAAACAATGCATTCAGTATCCGTCATTCCACAAGAAACTTCCCGAACAGAGAAGGCTCCAAGCTGCAGAGCGGACAGATTGCTTCCGTAGCACTGATGGATGCACGTTCCATTGCAGCGACAGCGGCGAATAAAGGTGTTCTGACACCGGCAACAGAGTTTGACGGCACGATCGGTAAATACAAATATCATTTTGATGCCAATATTTATAAGAACAGAGTCTTCGACTCCCAAGGTGTGGCAGATCCTTCCGTGGAGATCCATTTCGGTCCCAATATCAAGGATTGGCCGGCTATGGAAGCACTTCCTGAGAATCTGGTGCTTCAGGTTGTTTCCGAGATCCATGATCCGGTAACCACCACAGATGAGTTGATCCCTTCCGGAGAGACCTCATCCTATCGTTCCAATCCTCTTGGACTTGCAGAGTTTACCCTTTCCAGAAAAGATCCTGCTTATGTGGGACTTGCCAAGGAGATCCAGAAGGCAGAGAAGGAAAGAGTACAGGGCAGGCATCCCTGTCAGGCATTCCCGTGTCTGAAAGAAGTTATGGGGACGATCAAAGAGCAGTTTGCTGAAGTCAATCACACCAATACCGGATTTGGTTCTACTATCTTTGCAGTGAAGCCCGGCGATGGTTCCGCCAGAGAGCAGGCAGCTTCCTGTCAGAAGGTACTGGGCGGCTGGGCAAATATCGCTAATGAATATGCGACAAAGAGATATCGTTCCAACCTGATCAACTGGGGGATGCTTCCTTTCCTGATCAGGGAAGGGAAGCTGCCATTTGCGAATAAGGATTTCCTGTTCTTCCCCGGTATCCGCAGGGCAGTGGAGAATAAGGCAGAGGAGATCACAGGTTATACGGTAAAGGATGGCAGCATGAAGGCATTTACTGTAAAGCTAGGGGATCTTACGGATGAAGAGAGACAGATCATTCTGGATGGCTGCCTGATCAACTATAACCGGGTCAAATGAGTCAGTATAAAGGACAGCATTTTGAAAACAACTCAGAATGCTGTCTTTTTTAGTATCTTTCCATGAATAAACAGAAGATATCGGGTAAAACTATCCATAGAACAATGAATTTCATCAACCGGATGGAAAAGGAATGGAGAGATAGAAAATGAAAAGAAAAATAAGAAGAAAAGGTCTGCTGAAGGAACGGATTGCCATGGCAGTCTGTGCTGTTACGGTACTTGGCGTATTAACAGCCACAGGTCTGTGGATGAAGGAGAGTACTTCAACGCAGGATCAGGGATATGTTGTGGACTTAAGTGAAATAGAAAACGGGGCTGCAGGTGGCGGCGGAGATGGGATCAGGGCGATCCAGCATGTGCAGGAAGAGGAGGTGACGGGAGACGACCTTGATTATGATCCTTATTTTCAGGAAACAGGTTCGCAGAATGTAGAAAATCCGGATGAATCAGGAAGCAGGAGTATGTATGCAGCACCGGCCAGAGATGTGGCAGCAGGAGATAAGCTGGCTGAAGATGCGGCAGAAAAGGAAGGAACGGACAGGGAAGCTCCGGAAACAGATGCACCGGCAATCTCTACAGCCATGCAGCCCACACTGTCCTTTGGAGATACGGATACGCTTGTCTGGCCGGTTGTAGGAAATGTACTGATCAATTACAGCATGGATAAGACCGTCTATTTTCCGACACTGGATCAGTATAAATATAATCCGGCCATTGTGATCGCAGCAAATGAGGGAGATATGATCACGGCAGCAGCAGCGGGTAAGGTGACAAGTGTGTTTGAGGATCCACAGATCGGACAGGCAGTCACCATGGAGCTTGGCAATGGATATGAGGTCACCTATGGACAGCTTAAGGAAATCCTGGTTTCGGAAGGAAGCTATGTATCTATGGGAGATATGATCGCAAAGGTGGCAGCTCCTACAAAGTATTACAGCATTGAGGGAACCAATGTATATTTCAGACTGACAAAGGATGGCAGTCCCATCAATCCCATGACCAGGCTCAGCTAAGTCACCGGAAAAGTGAAAATCTCTTTACCCTGCTGTCAAAAACAGGTATAATCAATAAAGGTATACCATTTGGGAGGAAGAAGCTTGCAGAGGCATTCGGTAATCTGGGTTTTCCTTTGCCTGATTGTTCTTACGGGATGCGGCAGTACAGAGGAAAAGTGGCAGAACAGTCAGGAAAATATATATGAGGTTGACAGTATGGAACGGGAGCCACAGCTTTCCTATGAGGTGCCGGCAAGCATGCCGGGTATTCTGGTTGACCGGACCGGCTATCTGCCAAAGGAGAATAAAACCGTTATCTTTAAAGGAAAGGATCTGCCGCAGGAATTTTATGTGGTGGATCAGAAAACAGAACAGATTGTTTATCAGGGGTATCCGGAGATCCGGAAGGAAGAGGGAGAAGAAAAGGAAGCATACGGTGATTTTTCCGATTTCACGGCTTCGGGCACCTACTACATAGAAGCACCGGTGCTTGGAAAATCCTATACCTTCTTGATATCGGAGTCGGTGTATGATTCTCTTTTTCAGGAGGCCTGTAAACAGTATTATTATAACCGGTGCGGTATGACTCTTGGTAGTGAATATGCGGGGGATAAGGCGCATAACGCCTGCCATACCGGTAAGAGCGTGCTCCGGGGAAACGGTTCTGTAAGTATGGATGCTTCCGGTGGATGGCATCAGAATGAAAACGGTGAGAAAAGTATTACTGCTGCTTCCAGAGTCATGGCAGTGCTGATGATGTCCTATGAGCTGTATCCCCGGGAATATACTGATCAGGAGGGAATACCGGAAAGTGGTAATCAGATTCCGGATATTCTGGATGAGATCCGTTATGAAGCAGAGTGGTTCCTCAAAATGCAGGATAAACAGACCGGAGCAGTATATGCGGGTGTCGCTGTCTATGAGAAGACAAGTTATGTAGAACCGGCCTGTGCGGAGGCAGAATTCGCTTTTGCCATGGCGATGGCAAAGTTCGGATTCCTGTATCAGAAGTATGACAGGGAATATGCCATGGTCTGTCTGAAAGCAGCAGACCGGGCATTTAAGCATGCAGTTTTATGTGAGGAAGCAGATGGCCGGGAAGAAAAAATCTGGCGGTTTGCAGCTGCGGCAGAGATTTACCGGGCGGCAGGGCAGGTATCCTATCAGAAGTATCTGGTAGAGTATCTTTCAGAGGGAGATTTTACCCTGTCGGAGGATATGGTGCAGCTTTCGGGCTGCGTTACCTATATATCTACGAAACAGCCGGTAAATATGGTACTGTGCGAGAAGATCATGCTGCTGCTGCTGGATCGGGCCGAGGAAATCTCCGAGGCAGTCAGGGGATCTTTGTATATGGTTTCAGCTGAAGCAGAGGATGACAGCAGCAGGCTCCTGATACAGGCGGTATATCTGACGGTGGTCAATTATGTGATTACCAATTATGAGTATACAACGATGGTAGAAAACCAGCTCCATTATCTGCTTGGCAGAAATGAGACGGGGCTTGATTATATCAGTGATGGCACAGAGGAAGAACCCTGTGTGATCAAGCAGTTCAGGGAAGACAGTATGCTGGTGCTTATGCTGGCCGGTATTATTTCTGGAAACTGAAAACAGACAAAAGAGAGGATATAAATTATGATACGTTTGATCTTGGTTGCAGTATTTCTGGTACTTTTTCTGGTACTTGGCATTCCGCTGCTGCTGATCGAGTGGGTGATCGGTAAATTTAATCAGAGGGCGAAGGACATCAGCTCGCTCCGGGTCGTACAGTGGGCCTTTAAGGTGATCCTGTTCCTTGCCGGGACCAGGGTTATTATAAAGGGTGAGGAAAATGTGCCAAAGAATGAGCCCGTTCTGTATGTGGGAAACCACAGAAGCTATTTTGATATTGTTATTACCTATTCAAGAGTACCGGAACTGACCGGATATGTTGCCAAGAAGGAAATGCTGAGGTGGCCGCTTCTGGTAAACTGGATGAAGAACCTGCATTGCCTGTTCCTGGACAGACAGGATGTGAAGCAGGGACTGAAGACAATACTGACTGCCATTGACAAGGTAAAAGCAGGCATATCCATCTGTATTTTCCCGGAAGGAACCAGAAACCGGGTCAATGACACGTTTATGGAATTCCATGAAGGGAGCTTCAAGGTGGCAAGTAAGAGCGGCTGTGCTGTAGTGCCTATGGCAATCTATAATTCCGCTGCTATTTTTGAAGATCATATCCCGTGGATCAGGAAAACCACGGTGATCGTAGAGTACGGCAAGCCCTTCTACATTAAGGATCTGCCAAGGGAAACCCAGAAAAGGGTTGGCGCTTACAGCAGAGATCTGATCATGGAAAATTATTTCCGTCTGAAGGAAGAAGCAAAGGAGAACGGATATGGATAAGATAGCAGTATTGATTCCCTGTTATAATGAGGAAAAGACGATTGCCAAGGTGGTAAAGGATGCAAGGGCTGCACTGCCGGAGGCCGTGATCTACGTATATGATAATAATTCCACAGACAGAACGGTGGAACTGGCAAGGGAAGCAGGGGTCGTGATCCGGCATGAATATATGCAGGGTAAGGGCAATGTGATCCGCAGAATGTTCCGGGAAGTGGAAGCCCGCTGTTATATCATGGTGGACGGGGATGATACCTACCCCATGGAGTTTGCACCGGAAATGGTAGACAAGGTATTACATCACAATGCAGATATGGTAGTCGGAGACAGGCTTTCTTCCACTTATTTTTCGGAAAACAAGCGTCCCTTCCACAATATGGGAAATTCACTGGTACGTGCCAGCATCAATCGGCTGTTTCAGTGTGACATCAAGGACATCATGACAGGCTTCCGGGCATTCAGCTATGGCTTTGTCAAGACCTTCCCAGTCCTGTCAAAGGGCTTTGAGATCGAAACAGAAATGACGATCCATGCTGTATATAATCAGCTGCAGATCGACAATGTGATCGTGGATTACAGGGACAGGCCGGAGGGCAGTGTATCCAAGCTGAATACCTATGCTGATGGATTTAAGGTTCTTGGAACCATTTTCAGGCTGTACCGGGATTATAAGCCCTTTGGCTTTTTCAGTATGCTAGCTCTGCTGCTGGCAGTGATTTCGGTGCTGTTCTTTATTCCGGTTCTGGCAGAATTCCTGACAACCGGACTGGTGCTGAAATTCCCGACCCTGATCGTGTGCTGCTTTGTCATGCTGGCAGCGATCCAATCCTTCTTTGCCGGACTGATGCTGTCCAACAGTGCGCAGAAGAACCGGAGAGATTTTGAATATCGTTATACTCTCGTCTGCGAAAAGGAACTGAAACAGAGAGAGGAGAAATAAAGAGTGAAAAAAATAGCAGAAAAATGGTATCTTGTTCTGATCATCGGCTTCCTTGTCTTTGCCGCTCTTGTATTTTGGATATTCGGTGAAGACAGTATTATTTCCGTGCATGACAATCTGGATCTGTTTGTGGCACAATTCCAGATGCTGAAGAATACAGGAACCTTTTGGACGCATGGCGTAGTAGTGCCGTTCCTTGGAGGTATCAGCCGGGATGTGCTGCCCTCGGAGTTTTCACTTTACTCTGTATTGTATATGATCCTGCCATCGTACTATGCGTATGTGACAGGATATCTGTTAAAGATCGTGATCGGCACCTTTTCCATGGTGCTTCTTGCAAGGGAGCTGTTTGAGGATCAGTATGAGAAAAGCAGACCCGTGATATTTCTTGCCGGTTTTGCCTATGGAATCCTGAATGTATTCCCAGCCTTTGGTATTTCCTTCGCATCTGTTCCTTTGGTGGTTTATCTCCTGCGGAAAATATACAGAAGTCCATCGGCAGGGTGGTATCTGCTGTTATTTCTTTATCCACTGTTATCCTATTTTTCTTATTTTGGCCTGTTTATCCTGGGATATCTGGCGATAGCCTTTGTTATTCTGTGGATCAGGGATCGAAAGTTTCCGCTTCGGATGCTCCTTTCCCTTATCGTACTGTCAGCAGGTTATATCCTGTTTGAGTACCGGCTGTTTGGAACCATGCTGTTTGGAAGTGAGGAAACGATCCGGTCTACCATGGAGGCGGGAAGCTTTACAGGTAGAGAAATTGTGAAAACCATGGTCGATGGATTCAGACAGGGAATGTTCCATGCGGAAAGCATACATACATATCTGGTGATGCCGGTCTGCCTTCTGTATTTTCTGGTTCTTAATATATCCTATATCCGAAAAGGAAATACGAAAGGGATCTTCCATGACGGTTACAATCTGCTGATGGTGCTTCTGGTGTTTAACAGCGTGGTATATGGCATTTACTATCTGGAGCCTTTCCGCAGCCTGATCGAAAAGATAGTGCCACCGCTGAAAGGCTGGCAGTTCAACAGGACGATCTTCTTTAACCCCTTTGTCTGGTATCTTGCATTTCTTGTTGTTCTTGTGAGAGTGTATCAGAAAAACAAAAAATGGCTGTGTATTCTGACGGATCTGCTGGCAGTGGCAGCAGTACTGCTGATCGTATTTTCGGGAACAAGATATAATGATCTTTATCATACCTGCGTAGCGAAGGCTTATGAGATCCTGAAGGGAAAGGAATCCAATGATTTAAGCTACGGTGAGTTTTATTCGGAAGAGCTGTTTGCAAAGGCAAAAGAGGATATCGGTTATAATGGAGAGTGGTCGGCGGCTTATGGCTTCCACCCGGCGATTCTTGAATATAATGGAATTTCCACCCTGGATGGCTACCTTGGCTTTTATTCTCAGGACTATAAGGACAGGTTCCGGAAGGTGATCGCACCGGCTCTGTCACAGAATGCGGCATCTGCGGAGTATTTCGACACCTGGGGAGCCAGGGCATATCTGTATTCGCCAACGGAAAACTCTCTTGTGATGGCGGTCAGGGATTATCACGTGGAGGATGAGAGTCTTGCCATTGATGTGGATGCTTTTAAGGCACTTTCAGGAAGATATCTGTTCAGCCGGATCCGTATTTCCAATGCGGAGGAGGAAGGGTTTACGCTGATCGGAACCTATACGGATGGGTCATCTCCGTATACATTATATGTTTACCGGACAGCGACTCTCTATCAAAGCAGTAACTGGTCGGAGGTTCCTTTTGCAGAAAGGGATCTGACTTATGACAGAGATGCCATATATGAGACGGCGGATCAGCTTGAGGAACTGGCCAAAGAAGCGGTCAGACAGGAAGAGAATCAGAAAACAGTAGTTCTTCAGGAAGAGAAAGCCCTTTCCCTGTATGAAAGTCTTCTGGATGGCTGTATCAGGGTGAGAACCTGTAATTCCCTGTCGCAGATCCGTTATGACATGGATGTGTGGGATGAAGAGAATGCCAGTCTGCAGGAACAGCAGTATGAGGATACTGTGGATATTACAGACAGGGTTTATGCAGCTATGGCGCAGATATGTAATTCTCCTTACAAAGAAATTTTTTCTGAGGTATTTACTGAAAGTGAAATAAGCTCTCTTCAGGATTACGAAGAAATGACAGAGAAGGAAAAGAATTTGATCCTGAAGGAAAACAGCCTGCAGCAGGAATATAATGAAGCACTGCTGGATGATTATGATACAGAGAAAAACAGTGTGATCGGGGAAATTTACTGTGAACTGGTATCTGTCAGGGATCAGCTTGCCAGAGAGTATGAATATGATAACTATGCTGAGTATGCCTATGAGGGCATGTATCTGAGGGACTATGGCACAGCAGATGCCAGAGACCTATTCAAACAGGTAAAAAAAGAAGTCATACCGTGGCTGATCGAAATAGAATCTCTTTACTATGAAATGGATGATTCCGCACTGGAGGAGCTGAATGACAGTCCGGCAGCGGATAGGCTTTCAGCTGTGCGGAAATACATTGGGGAGCTGGATCCGGAGATGGAAGAAGCCTTTGATCATATGCTGACATATGATCTTTACGATATGGATGCGGGAGAAAACAAGGCACAGACTGGATATACCATAGAACTTCCCTGGTACGGAGATGCTTTTATTTTCGATGCACCATATGGAACCTGTCAGGATTATGTGACAACCATTCATGAATTTGGGCACTATAACTACGCAGTCCATGAAAAGAGTAATCCATTGTTTGTCGTGAATAATATGGATCTTTGTGAAATTCATTCCCAGGGACTGGAAATGCTCTTTTATGATTACGATCAGGATATGATCCCGGGAGAAGCTGGAGACATGTTCCGGCTGCAGGATGTGGTGCAGCTTGCAGAGCAGACAGCCAGTGCCTGTATGCTTGCTGAATTCGAGATCTGTGTATATGAAAATCCGGATATGACAAGGGAGGATATAAATAAACTGTACTGTAATCTGGCCAGAGAGTATGGAAAGGCTGTAAATGATCAGGATATTCAGGAGCTGTATTCATGGGTGGATATTCCCCATCTTTTTATGCAGCCCTGCTACTACCTTGGTTATGGGACATCGGCTTTCACAAGTCTTGATCTCTTTGCTTTGGCAGGAGAAGACAGGGAAGCAGCGGTTGATAAATATCTGGAGCTGACTGCTGTTTCTGCTGAAACACCTTACTGTGAAGCTGTGCAGAAGGTGGGACTACGGGATATCTTTGAAAAGGGAGTTCCCGGAGAAATCCTTAAGGAAGTAAATAACAGACTTAAGAAGGATTACGAACAGTAAAGCTGAACAGGTCAGAGGGCTGAACAAGTATATGATCAGTAGCGTTACGGCTGCGTTTTCTGTATCATTTTCACATAACTGCTAGGGCTCATACCGGTTCCTTTCTTGAAGATCTGGGAAAAGTACATCGGATTGTTACCGCATCCGACAAGTTCAGCGACATTCGCGATCGGGACAGGATCCGATCCAGATAGCAGTTCTTTGGCTTTTTTAATACGCATTTCCGTCAGATAGGCAGAAAACTTCTGCCCGGTTTCTTTGACAAATTTCTTGCTGATATAATCTACATTCATGTAGAGCTCATGCTCTGCAATCCATTTTAAAGAAAGATCCGGGTTTTCTATGTGATCTCTGACATAGCTTTTGATCTTATCACTGATCTCTCCGGTAGAGGAAACAGGTGTTTTCATCTGCTGTAGATTGGTGAGCTGCTGTATCAGCTTTTTGCGGTAGACATCAATATCTGGTTCACGGTCGAGTGCGATCAGAAAATCAACGGCATCTACGATGCCAAAGGATGGCAGGACAGAAGCGGCATTCATGATCAGGGAAGGCGCGATCTGTTTTAAAAAGCTGAGCTGCTGTATATTCTCAATCTGTGAAAAAAGGAGGGAAAAAACAGCATCTGTATTTTCTGTACTGTGAAAGATCCGATCGGTGCACGTCTGGATATCCCGCAGGATATTATCATAGTTGTTGATCAAAAGGATGGACTGTCCATTGTAATAAAAGATTTCTTCATAGCGCCGGATCTGCGAGGTCAGCTTATGCATGGCAGCTTTCAGACTAGGAAAACTGCCATGCCTGACAAGCGGTGTTGTAGACTGCTTTGCAAAGGACAGCTCTGATAAATAGGCAGACAGTTCCGCATAAGTGTCAGCAGCAAAAGCCCGGAAAAATAGCACCATAGTGTTTTGGACATATATAAGATGGAGGCAGACACCGGGATAGGTCTCTTCCCAGAAAGCGCTGATCTTTTCAAATGCTTCTGTACGGTTGTGCGGTTCCAGATAGTATAGATAGCAGCCTTCATAAGGCTGTTCGACACTGCCGAAATGCCTGCGGTATTCTGCGTAAAAGGTATCTTCCGTTTCCGGTGTCAGATCCGTACCCTGCGCCAGATAATGGTTGATGATGCTGATCAGCATACCGGTGTAAAGCTGGCTTTTCAGCTGGTCGTGTTCCGCAAGGATATTTTTCTGAGCCAAACGGGTCTGATAGTCCTGTTTGATCTCTTTGATGCTATCAATGATCTGTAGCTCGCTGCACGGCTTGAGCAGATAGTGGCGGACGCCATACTGCATGGCAGTTTTGGCATACTCAAATTCATTATAGCCGGATAAGATGATAAACTGCATATCCTTGTTGATCTTGTGCATCCTTTCGATCAGCTCCAGACCGGAAAGACCGGGCATGCGGATATCTGTCAGGACAATATCAGGGTACAGGTCCAGAATCATATTATAGGCTTCGATTCCGTTTTTGGCGGTTCCTACAACCTCAATATCAAGTGCTTCCCAGTTGATAAAAGAGCGTATGGTTTCTCTGATTGTTTTTTCATCATCTGCAATTATTAGTTTTAACATACTTTACACCTTGCTTTGTGGAATGATAATTTCTGCGACCGCATGGTCTTCATCCGTATTATAGAGTGTCAGGCCATAGCCGCGGCCATAGATCAGCTGGATCCTCTGATGGATATTTAAAAGTCCGATACCGATACCATGTGATTTTACGGATCCGTTTTCCAGTTTTTCCAGCAAATGCTCTTCAAATTGTGAACCGTTATTGGTCACTTTGATATGGATGACATCGTCTAGAGCATACCCGGTCAGAATAATGTGACAGGTTTCTGTAATGACTTCCATGGCATAATTGATGGCATTGTCGATAAGCGGCTGTATGGTCATCTGCGGTAGTTCTGCATCAAGAATATCGGGAGAGATTTCTTCCTGATAGTCCAGACGCTCATCATCAAACCGGATCTTTTGAATCGTAATATAGTCGTTTACGATATGCAGCTCATGTCTGACTGTGAAATTATCATTTTTATGGCTGAGCGTGGTGCGCAGCAGATCGCCGAGAGCCTGTACCATTTCGGAAATGTCGGTTGCACCGATCGCTTTGGCACGCCAGTTGACGGATTCGAGTGCGTTGTACAGGAAATGCGGATTGATCTGCATTTCCAGTGCTTTCAGGTGGGCATCCTTTGTCAGGATCTCATTGACATAGTTCTGACGGATCAGGCTCTGGATCTCCACGGTCATCTGATCAAACTGCCGATGCAGGATCCCTGCCTCATCTACACGGTTTGCATAGGCCTCTTCTGAGACAGGGAGTGTTGATTCATCCTGCCCGAACTGCTTCATTTTATCGACGAGAGAGGCGAAGTCTGCGGTGACGGAGCGGATCATAAACCTAGAAAGAATAAACACAACCAGAATCGAAAAAAGCAGGATTCCAAAGGAAAGGTATCTGGTGAGTCTGAGTGTATGTGATATATACGTATAAGGGATCAGGCAGATATAGTCCCAGTTGTTATTGGCTATTTTTCCTGTTGTACAGAAATAAGGTAAGCCGCCCAGTGTCAGAATCTGATAATTCCCATGCAGATCCTTTTGCAACGTCTGAAGCTGTGAGGCATCCAGAGAGCGGGAGTGAAAGATCTCCTGCCCGTTTTCATATAGAATATATTGGGCAGAGCCGTTGTTTAAGATGGACTGGGTTGAAGAGCTGATCAGCTTCTCCAGATCCACGTTGACAACGACAGTACCGAGTGTTTCAAAGTTCAGATTTTGTACCCGGCGTGAATCTCGACCCAGAAACAGCCCGTATGTATTACAGTAGTCCGTGATCCAGCAGGCATAACCGGAGTTTTCTCCCGCAGCCTGTATGACAGTGTCTCTGATGGTGTCGGGCAGTTCGCTGATGGCAGCCTTATAGCTAGAGGAGGTAAACTGCGGGTTGTACAGACTGATGTAGTTGATATCGCTGCTCTTATAGTTCTGATAGTAATCGATCAGAGAAGAAGTTATCATATTATCTACATTCTGATCCTGAATATCGGAAGGCGGCTCGTCCAGCAGGGAAATCAGATTTTTCCGGATCGCTTGACTGGAGATGATTGAATTTGTCATGGATTCGATATTGGCAAGCTTGGAGGAAATTTCCTCGGCACTAGAACTCAAAGAGCCGGCGAGAGCCTGGTAGAGCAGATTATTATAGGAGTGCATGAAGATAAAACTACTGCTTAGGGAAGCCATGCTTGTCAGAAAAATGGCAAAAGCGGTAATGAGTGTTATTTTTATTTTTAAGGGTGCATTGCGAAACCACACTTGCAGCGGATACTTTGTTTTGGGCACATTCTGACCTCTTTTCTTTTGGATTTATTAGCAGTATAGCTGAATATAACCGGAAATACAATTCTTTTTTTTGGCAAAATCGGAAGTCTGATTTTTAAAGGTTGACCTCGGATTTGTATATATGTTTTTGGATAATTCTACACCATAATAATGTTTGTAAAGCAAAAGCAGCATTGTACAAGACAACAGCAATGCTGCAGAAGATCTATCACTAAGGAGGTAAGATATGAAGAAAAAGTTTTTGAGCGTGGTATTATCCGTCGTAATGGCAGCTACTTTATTAGTAGGCTGTGGCAGTACAGGTGACAGTAGCAGTGATACACAGGTACCTGCAGCAGAAGAGAGCACAGACACAGCAGCAGAAGGAACAGATGCAATAGACGCATCGGCAGAAAAAGGTGCCAATCCTGCAGACTACAAAGTAGTCATGGTAGTAAAGCAGTCCGATTCCTGGTTCGATGATATGGCAACAGGTATTGAACAGCTGAAAAAAGATACAGGATTAAATGTATCCGTACAGGTTCCAGAAACAGGAGATGCAGCAAGCCAGATCTCTATTATGGAAGATCTAATCGCACAGGATGTAGATGCGATCTGCGTTGTACCTAACGATCCGAATGCACTGGTACCGACAATTGAAAAAGCAAGAGAAGCAGGCATCGTAGTTGTAACACATGAAGCACCCGGTATTGCAGACAGTGTTGATCTGGATGTAGAAGCATTTGTAAATGAAACATTTGGCGAATTATTTGCTGAAAAGTTAGCAACAGCTATGGGTGGCAAAGGTAAATACGCAGGCATTGTAGGCGGTCTTACAATGGAAACACATATGGCATGGTACGATGCAGCTATTTCTTATCTGAAAGCAAACTATCCGGACATGGAAAATGTAGCAGAAGAGCCATATGAAGATGGTAACAGCGTAGAAGGTGCACATGATAAAGCTCTTGAAGTATTAAAAGCATATCCTGACATTGCAGGATTCTTTGACTGTTCCGCACAGGGCGGCGGTATTTGTGAAGCATTACAGGAAAATGATCTGGACGGAACAGTAAAAGTTGTTTCCCTTGCGCTTCCGTCTATGTCAGCAACCTACTTAAAAGACGGTTCTATGGCGAACGGTCTTTGCTGGAGACCGGCAGATGCAGGCTACGCAGCATGCTATGCAGCTTACCTGATCGCATCAGGACAGGGTGTAGCTGACGGAACAGACTTAAAGGCAACAGGCTATGAAAGCATTTCCTTGGACGGAAATATCGGTTATGGTAATGCACCACTTGAATTTACAGCAGACAATATTGACGATTACAATTTCTAAAACAAAGAAATAACGAGTCCGGAATCTTGTGGAATAAGAAAGACTGTTCGCGTAAGCAGCAGTTTTTCTTATTCTTGAGTGAAACCGGAAAATTACATTTAACATTTGGGAGGCAGGACGATGGAACCTATTCTTAGTGCCAGTAATATAAGTAAATCCTTTATTGGCGTTCGTGCGCTAAACAATATTGATATTACGATCAATGCAGGGGAAATTCATTGCCTTGCGGGAGAAAACGGTTGTGGAAAATCAACACTTGTAAAATGCATCTCAGGCGTATATACACCAGATGAAGGAACAATACAGATAGAAGGACAGACCTGCGGATCGATGACACCGATTGAAGCCATGAACCATGGTATTCAGGTAATATATCAGGATCTGTCATTATTTCAGCATATGACGGTTGCGGAAAATATTGCGATCAGCAAGCTGAAATTTGAAAATACAAAAATAATCAACTGGAAAACAATCAAAGCGATCGCAAAGGAGCAGCTTGACAAGATCGGCGTGACCATGGATCTGGATGAGACAGTCGGAGAGATCTCCATGGCAAATAAGCAGATGGTAGCAATTTGCAGGGCACTTGCACAGAATGCCAAGATCCTATTTATGGATGAGCCAACGACAGCACTGACGAAAACAGAGGTAAGTCATCTAATGAAGGTCATGCTGGAGTTGAAGAATAAAGGGCTGGCGATCGTCTTTATCAGTCATAAATTAGACGAAGTATTCGAGGTAGCGGATAAGATCACCATTTTCCGCAACGGTAACAAGATCGGTGACTTTAACAGCAGTGATCTGGACGAAAAGAGTCTTTCTTATTATATGACGGGAAGAGAAATTGAATATCCTCGTTATCACAGAACTTATAAAGATAATACACCAATTCTTTCCGTAGAGCATCTGACCAGAAAGGGACAGTACGAGGATATGAGCCTGACCGTCAGAGCGGGTGATATTATCGGACTGACAGGACTTCTGGGATCAGGTCGTACAGAACTGGCAATGTCTTTGTTTGGTCTGAACAAAACACAGGCAGGTGTGATCAAAATAAATGGTAAAGAGGTCGATATCAACTCACCGATGGTGGCTAAAAAATACGGTATCGCGCTTCTGCCGGAGGACAGATCCAGAGAAGGTCTGTTTATTGAACGTAAGATCAGGGAAAATATTTCAGTACCGATCATTGATACGATCTGCAAGAAGGGTATCGTAAACTGGAAAAAGGAAAATGAGATTGCAGAAAAATATGTGGAGGAATTGAAGGTACGGACTCCATCGATCGAAACGGTTGTAGGTACGTTATCAGGTGGTAACCAGCAGAAGGTTGTTATCAGTAAGTGGATCGCAACCAGTCCGAAGGTATTTATCATGGATACGCCGACAGTCGGTATTGATATCGGTTCCAAAGCAGAGATTTACGAACAGATCCATAAATTTGCCGATGAAGGCATGGCGATCATACTGATCTCTGATGAAATACAGGAAGTTATGGCAAACTGTAACAGAGTTCTTGTTATGGCACATGGCAAATGTGTTGTGGAGCTTTCAGAAGAAGATTTAATGCAGGAAGGCGCTGATAAGCATCTGGCTGAGATCATCGGAAACCAGAAGGAAAAAGCGTTATCTCAGGAGGTGGCACAATGACTAAAAAAATAGATCCATTTCAGAGAATGCTGCTGATCATTATTGTGGTATACAGTGTATTCGTAACGATCAAGAATCCGGGATTTTTCCAGATCCAGACAGTATTTGATATCATCAAAACCTCTTCTACGACAATGATCGTGGCAATGGGACTTCTGGTTGTTATGATATCGGGCGGTATTGATGTATCCTTTATGGCGATCGCTTTATTTGGCAGCTATACGTCGCTTTATATCATGATCCAGACGGGCATCAATAATCTGGCATTTGCATTTGCCGTTTCCATGACGATCGGTGTTGCGCTCGGACTTGCCAATGCGGTACTGATCAGCTGGCTGAAGCTTCCACCTTTTATTATTACACTCGGTACGCAGAATTTGTTCCATGGTATCATGACAACCTTTATCAGTGATAAATCGTTCGGTTCCGGTGTGTTACCGGAGTGCCTGCACAAGTTTGGACAGGGAACCTTATTTAAGGTAGCAACGGCTAACGGTTCTAAAGGACTTACCGTTTCTCTGATTCCGGTGCTAATCGCAGGACTTGCCACTTATTTTATTCTGAGGAAGACCATGATCGGACGTGGTATCGTGGCGATCGGTAATGACGAGGAATCTGCAAGAAGAGCAGGCTTTAATCCTTTTAAGATCCGGTTGTTTGTATATGCTTACTCAGGAGCACTTGCCGGTATGATGGGTATTGTGTATGCAGCACAGGTAAATGCACTGTATCCGAATAAGATGGTCGGTGATGAACTGATGGTTGTTGCGGCAGTTGTTATCGGTGGTACGAAGATCACCGGTGGTCAGGGCAAGATCTTTGGTGCAGTGCTTGGTGTACTGATTACATACCTATTAAATTCTACACTGATCATGATCGGTCTTTCTTCTTCCTGGAACAACCTGTTCGTAGGTGCAATCCTGGTCATTGCGGTAGCAATCACATCCTATCAGGAACGTGTAAAGAACAGAAAGCATTTGATATTTACGGAATAGGAGGAAAGGAGAATGAAAAAAGTGAAAAGCTTTTTGGAAAAAGATATCGATCTGAGTATTCTGATTGGACTGACTGCAGCGGTTCTTCTGATTGCGGCATTTGTATTCGGATCATCCATATACTCAGTCAGAAATATTCAGTCTATGGCATTCCAGATTCCGGAGTTCGGTTTTCTGGCACTTGCAATGATGTTATCCAACATGGTAGGCGGCATTGATCTTTCGATCATTGCCAATGCCAATACGGTGGCTATTTTTACAGCTTATGTATTAAACGGTACATGGGCGTTCGGAACGCAGGGGGGTGTCAGAGTTGCACTTGCCGTCCTGGTTGCACTTTGTACAAGCCTTGTATTTGGATTGTTGAATGGACTGATCATTGCAAAAACATCAGCACCGTCACTTGTGGCCACACTTGGTACCATGACACTCATCCAAGGTGTGGGCATGGCGATTACAGGGGGTACAAGCGTAGGAGACATCGATCCATTATTTTCCTCCTTTGGTAAAGCAGTCTTTTTAGGACTTCCGGTGATCTTCTGGTTGTTTCTGATCGTAGCACTTGTGCTGGGTCTTATTTTATCCCTGACGGGATTTGGACGGAAGCTGTATTTATACGGTGGCAATCCGGTAGCAGCAAGATTTAGCGGTTTTCATAATGAAAAGATGAGTGTACTTGTATTTATGCTGACAGCTGTATTATCCGGTATCGCAGGACTGATCATTTTAAGCCGTGTTAATTCAGCAAAGGTTGGGTATGGTGATTCTTATCTTCTGCAGACGATGATCGTCTGTGTGATTGGCGGAATTGATCCGAACGGCGGAAAGGGGAAGGTCGGAGGTGTTGTGATTGCAATCATTCTAATGCAGGTAATGTCCAGTGCTTTTACGATCATGTCATTGTCCCCATATACAAAGAAGCTGATCTGGGGCATTATGCTGATTCTAGTGCTTGGCCTGAATCATATCATTGCGATCCGGTCAAAGAAGAGTACCTTAAAAAAGAGCATGAAAGCACTTGCAGGTGCTACAAAGTAGAAAGGAAGGTTTATTATGAACGTAGAAGAAAAATATACAGAGCTTTGCCAGACACTTTTGAAAGAACATAAAGAAGTATTTGAAAAACAGGATGTAGAGGAGCTTTCCAAATTTATGGATCTGATCTACAAGGCTGACAGGATCTTCCTCATGGGTGTCGGAAGAGAGGGTATTTCCACCAGAGGATTTGCCATGCGTCTGATGCATCTCGGAAAAGAAACACACTGGATCTGGGATGATACAACACCGGGCATGCATCCGGGTGATCTGTTCATTGCCACAAACGGTTCCGGTGCGATCGGGCATATCACCTATGTGGTAGAGCAGGCAAAGAAAGCAGGTGCCACAGTGGCAGTTGTGACAGGCTCACCAAAACAGACGTGCCCGCAGCTGGCCGATTTTACTTTGTTTGTACCGGCGGCGGTATTTAACGGAACGGATGACAGAGCTGTATCTTCCATCCAGCCAATGGGAAATCTGTTTGAACAGCATTTATATATGCTTTTTGATATGATCGTTATGATGCTCGAAGAGAAGCTGCAGGTATCTCATGAAGATATGGAAAGCAGACATCGTAATATTGAATAAATTTGTCCCCCTTTATATTTTCCCTTATATATTTTTGAAAAGGCATACAAATAATCTTTGCGTGCCTTTTTGTAATAGCCTGGTTTTAATTTAATAGATGCCAGGTACTATAATCTTATTGTGATTACTGAAAATGATCGTTTGGGCTGTTCTTGCATGGAGGAAATAAAGTGATGTCAAAAGATGAATATCTGATTGTGGATGAGCCGCTTAAAGCGCTGAATGTTTTTTCAATGCCTATGATTCTCGGAAGCTTTTTTCAACAAGTATACAACATGGCTCGAACAGAACAAAAAGAAGGTGTACCGGAGAACTGCTCCGGTACACCTTTTACTCTTTGTTGGATCATTGACTTAGGAAGATCAGATCCTTTCGCCTCTTCTATATTTGCTGACAACCTTCTGAATACGTTCATTGGGATCCAGAAGATCACTGATAGACGCATCGTGATTCAGGGTGTCGATCAGATAGGCAATGTATTTGCTCATATCACAGTTGATGTACCATTCTCTGGAAAGAAGCTCCGGTGTCTGGTAGATCAGGTTGGTTGTCAGAACTCTGTCAATGATGCCGCTCTGATATGCTTTGTCAAAACGCTCCAGACCATTTGTAAAAAGACCGAAGGTAGTGCAGATAAATACTTTTCTTGCGCGGCGCTCCTTCAGGGCAGTGGCAACTTCAATAACACTTTCTCCAGATGAGATCATGTCATCAATGATGATCATATCTTTGCCTTCTACGGAAGAGCCGAGGAACTCATGGGCAACAATCGGATTTCTTCCATCAACGATTCTTGTATAATCACGCCGTTTGTAAAACATACCCATGTCAAGACCGAGCACGTTAGCCATATAAATAGCACGTCCCATACCACCTTCGTCTGGACTGATGACCATCATGTGGTCAGAATCCAGCTGCAGGTCATCTACATTGCAGAGCAGACCCTTGATAAACTGATAGGTAGGCTGTACGGTTTCAAAGCCGTGCAGAGGAATTGCGTTCTGTACACGTGGGTCATGCGCATCAAAAGTGATGATATTATCAACACCCATATGAACCAGCTCCTGCAGTGCCAGTGCACAGTCAAGGGATTCGCGGGCTGTTCTCTTGTGCTGACGGCTTTCATAGAGGAAGGGCATGATCACAGTGATCCTTCTTGCCTTACCACCGACTGCAGCAATGATACGCTTCAGATCCTGATAGTGGTCATCCGGGGACATGTGGTTTTCACGTCCGCAGAGAGAATAGGTCAGGCTGTAATTGGCAACATCAACAAGAATGTAAAGATCTGTACCACGGACAGATTCCAGTATCATTCCCTTTGCTTCACCGGAGCCAAAACGTGGTACCTTGGCCTTCAGAATATAGGAATCACGCTGATAACCGGAAAAGGCAAGGCTGTTTTTATGCTCGCTTTCACGGACAGTTCTCCATTCTACCAGATAATCATCTACCTTTTGACCGAGGGATTTGCAGCCCTCCAGGGGAATAATGCCAAGAGATCCTACGGGTATGGTTTCGAGATTTCTTGTTTCTTCGCGTTGTGACATGGGAGTCCTCACTTTCTGTTCTGAAGTCTTTTTTTATACATCCGGATATCAGGTCCGGTTATCTTACAGATTTCATAGTTACTGGTGATTCTGGAAAAGATCCTGTCGGAATATCGATTCCGAAAATCCTCCAGTGAAAGATTAGTTGAGATAATAGTGGCTTTTTTGCGCAGATGCCTGTCGTTGATCAGCGAAAAAAGCTCAGAGGCAATTAGGTTGTTGGTAAATTCTGTGCCGAGATCATCAATGATCAGCAGATCGCTTTCGAACAGATCCCCATAGGAATTTCGGAGATCATCACTGTTTTTGTAATCAAATTTATATTTGGACAGCGTATCGAAAAGTCCGGTGGCACTGAAGTAGATCACAGAATGACCACTTTCAATCAGCTCTTTGGCAATACAGCCTGAGAGAAAGGATTTGCCCGTACCAACTGTACCATAAAAAAAGAGATTGTGGTAGTCTGAATTAAAATTATTAATAAAGTTTCTGCAGGTGAGGACAGTATTTTTGAATCTTGTCAGATCCTCTCCCTGATAGTATTCATAGGACAGGGTAGAAAAATTCTCATTTTCCAGCATTTTGCGGATTCCGGACTGTTCGTACAGGAGATCGATCTGTGCCTGAAGAAAACAATGGCATTTCCTGCCATTTATGTAGCCAGTATCCTGACAGTCGGGACATTCATAAACCGGAGAAAGATAATCGGAAGGCAGTCCGGCATCTGCCAGAAGGGCTTGCTGCCTGCTGCGGAGTCTTGAAAGCTCTGCCTTCAGATCCTCCATGGCATTCCTGCTTCCGAGAAGAAGCTGTTTTCCCTGCCTGACAGAAGCGGAGGCGATCTCATTTCTGACTGCCTGGTAGCCGGGGATATGTTTCATAACGTAAGCGGTACGCTCTTCAAGAAGATGGCGGCTGTTCGTCTGTCTGGCTTCATAGAGTTTCATAATGGTTTCGTATTGGGAATTGGTAAGTGCCACGGTTGTGCTCCTTTTAGTTGCTTAAGATCTCTCTCTCCAGAGTATCAAAGTCATAATCAGTATGCATGAACTGATTGAACTGTCCGTTCTTTGGTGCTGCCTTTGCTGCAGGCTTACGGGAATGGGCTTCATCCATAGTGCGGATATCTGCTTTGTGCTTTACGTGGTTTTCATGCCAGCTTTTTAAAATACTGTCAGCGTATTCAAAGCGGTGCCTGTCAGTGGCAAGAACGGTTCTTTCACAGGCTTCCATAATGATGTCGGAGGTAAAGCCATACTCCCTGACCCACTTCATGGCATAATCAGCCTCAGCCTTGGTTGGGGTGGAGGATTTGCCAAGAGCCTTCATGACATCATATACAGTTTTGTCATATTTGGCAGAATATCTGGCAGCCTGTGCAGGCGTAGTGACGCCCTTTTCAGCCCAGCGGACGGCTACTTTTTCTATGTAATGAAAATCCTTTTTTCCTTTTTCCACACAGTACTGGATCAGATAGTCGATCAGGTCAACAGAGAAATGCAGCCTGTCTGAAAAGAAAAGGATGGTTTTCATTTCGGCGGCAGTCAGAGGCTTGCCAACATACTGTTCAGCAACGAAAATAATCTGGGAGGTTTCTTCATTATCCCTGAATTCCTTCAGCTCGTCCAGAGAGTAGGAAGGCTTCGCAAAAGGATCAGAGGCCTTAGGAGCTGTCCTGACTGCAGCTTCTTCCATGATATCATTTTCGGTAATCTCCTTCTTTGAAACGGAAACAGGCATAGTAACAATTTTAGTCAGGGGAAGAACGTCATTCTCCCTGCGGCTGGTTACGTCCAGCAGGCGGATACCGCACAGAGCCTTGTCATCGTCATATTCGAGCGTGAGAAGATTGTTCTTTTCCCAGTATTTCAGAGCCCGCATCACATCTTTTTCAGTGTGGTTGAACTTATCTGCAATATCGGACACACTGGTAGCCTTGTGTGCACTCATCATGCGCAGAAGATATAAATAAATCTTGATCTGCGCATCATTGGCATCCTTCATGTATTCATCAATAAATAAATTGGACACAATGGTGGTATCGGCATAGTTGTCCTGATAAATAGTAAAACGACTCACGTTGACCCCTGCTCTCTGCTGTTTACATTTTCATTTCAAAGCAAAGATGATTATAGCATATGAAACTGGAAATGAAAACCTCAATTTTTCCGAAAAACCCAGTATTTACAAGGGTTTCCGGACATTGTGGATGATGTGGATAATGTGGACAGGATGAAGGAGAAGAAGGAAAACTATTGTAAAAAACAGGTAAAATACACTTCTGCCGGAAAAATAAATATCCACATACGAAAGAGGCCCTTGCAGCTTTCCAAATGTGGATATCGTGGACAAAAAATCATTTCAGGAGGTTTTCACCGATTTTAACAACATCTCCGGCGCCCATAGTTATCAACAGGTCTCCTGGTTTACATTTTTCCAGAATAAATTTTTCAATGGAGGAAAAATCCGGGAAATAATAACAGGTTTTGCCAAGAGCTTCAAGCTCTTTCTGAAGTGTTACGGAGCTGATCCCGAGGTCATCGGTTTCCCTGGCCGGGTAAATATCGGCAAGGATCACATAATCAGCATGGGACAGAGCCTTTGCAAAATCCCTCATAAATGCTTTGGTGCGGGAAAAAGTATGTGGCTGGAATACACAGTACAGATCCTTATGGGGATAATTCGCAGCAGCTTTTAAAGTTGCAGTAATTTCTGTGGGGTGATGTGCATAATCATCTATTATAGTAATATCATTGATACGGCCCTTATACTCAAACCGTCTGTCAGTACCGTGAAAACCGGACAGGGACTCTGCAGTAACAGAAGGATCCACAGAAAGGAGGTCTGCAAGTGCAATTGCTGCAAGAGCATTCAGAATATTATGCTCCCCAGGGACAGACAGGGTAAAATGTCCGTCAGGAGCTCCTTCCTTCAGCAAAAGAAAGGAGGCACAGCCCTTTTCGTCATAAGTAATGCCGCTGGCGCTGTAGCGAAAGGAAGGATCCAGGCCAAAGGTGATAATGGGACAGGCTACATCTGCTGTGATCCCGGAGAGATCCGGAATGCTGCCGTTTATGATCAGTGCACCATCAGAGGGAAGGAGCAGTGCAAAGCGGTGGAAGGAAGAACGGATATCGGCAAGATCCTTAAAGAAATCCAGATGGTCTTCTTCGATATTAAGGATCAGACCGATTTTCGGATAAAAGCTCAGGAAGCTGTTGGTATATTCACAGGCCTCAGTTACGAAGTACTCAGAATGACCGACCCTGATATTGCCGCCTATCGTTTTCAGGATGCCGCCAATGGAAAGGGTGGGATCCAGCCTTGCACGGAGCAGGATCTCAGAGATCATGGATGTAGTCGTGGTCTTGCCATGGGTACCGCTGATGGCGATGGGCAGTCTGTAATTCTTCATCATCTGTCCAAGAAGTTCCGCTCTGGTCATAAGGGGAAGAGAAAGCTCAGCAGCAGCCTGTATCTCCGGATTATCCGGGTGTATGGCACTGGTATAAACAACAAGATCCAGATCGTCTGACAGATTTTCGCGCCGCTGGCCATAGTAAATACGGGCACCTCTTTTTTCGAGAAGCCCAGTCAGGGGAGACGGGTGCATGTCAGAGCCGGATACGGTAAAGCCTTCATCTAACAGGATCTCTGCAAGACCACTCATGCTGATGCCGCCGATCCCGATAAAATATATATGAATGGGGTGATGGAAATCAATCTGATACATGGAAATAACCTCCAAAGATAATTATACTGATATTATAAGCATCCTATACAAAAAAACCAATAGCATTTTGAACAAAATGTATGGACTGCTTCTTTTACACAGCACAAAATGCTATAAGCACTATTTGAAAGTTCAAATTCAAACAGTAGAGAATTGTAAGATATTTACATAAAAGTATGTAAAATGAGCAAAAATTTTGTAAAAAATATTCACATTCTTATGGTTATATGATATACTATTCATAGACTTAATGATTGGAAACTATAACGGTCTACCGATTATTAAAAACAAAATATTCACAAAAATACTGGTAAGAGGTGACAACATGATTAAAAAGGAAATGATTGCCATGTTATTAGCAGGCGGTCAGGGAAGCAGACTTGGTGTGCTCACTTCAAAAGTGGCCAAACCTGCGGTATCTTTTGGGGGAAAGTACCGTATCATCGACTTCCCGCTCAGCAACTGTATTAACTCCGGTGTAGATACAGTGGGAGTACTGACCCAGTATCAGCCGCTCCGGCTGAATACGCATATTGGCATTGGTATTCCGTGGGATCTGGACAGGAATATTGGTGGAGTCAGTGTCCTGCCGCCTTATGAAAAAGTGACAAACAGCGAGTGGTATACAGGTACCGCAAATGCGATCTATCAGAACATTGATTACATGGAGAGCTTTAATCCTGATTATATCCTGATCCTGTCAGGAGATCATATTTATAAGATGGATTATGAAGTTATGCTGGACTTCCATAAGGAAAAGGGAGCGGAGTGCACCATTGCAGTCATGCCGGTTCCGATGGAGGAAGCGAAGCGCTTCGGTATTATGATCACAGACGAGGATAAAAGGATAACAGACTTTGAAGAGAAGCCTGCGAACCCGAGAAGTAATCTGGCATCCATGGGCATTTACATATTTAACTGGAAGACATTGAAGGAGGCGCTTCTTGCCAATGCAGACCAGCCGGGACTTGACTTCGGTAAGCATATCATTCCCTATTGCCATGACAAGGGATCACCGCTTTATGCTTTTGAATTTAACGGCTACTGGAAGGATGTTGGAACGCTGAATTCTTACTGGGAAGCCAATATGGAACTGATCGATATTGTTCCGGAATTTAATCTTTATGAAGAGTACTGGAAGATCTATACCAAGAGTGAAATCCTTCCTCCGCAGTATTTCTCAGAGACCAGTCTAGTAGAGAGAAGTATTATCGGTGAGGGAAGTGAGATCAGCGGTCAGGTTTACAATTCTGTGATCGGTTGTGGTGTAACGATTGGCAGGGATACCGTGGTAAGAGATTCTATTATCATGAACGGAACTGTGATCGGGGACGGATGCGAACTGGATAAGGCCATTGTCGCAGAGAAGGCTGTCATTGGAAACAATGTGAAGCTGGGAGTCGGCGAAGAGGCAGAGAATGAGACGGATCCTCATATCTACAATCACGGTATTGTAACTGTAGGTGAAAAGAGCGTGATACCAGATGGTATCAGTATCGGTAAGAATACCTGCGTATTCGGAACTACTGCCGCTGAGGATTATCCGGATAACTGCCTTGCAAGCGGTAAAACACTAATTATTAAGGCGGGTGATGAAAAGTGAGAGCAATCGGTATTATTTTAGCAGGTGGCAGCAGCTATCGCATGAAGGAACTTTCTACCAAAAGAGCAGTATGTGCCATGCCTGTAGCAGGAAGCTATCGCAGCATTGACTTTGCACTGAGCAATATGACGAACTCCCATATTCAGAAGGTGGCAGTACTGACGCAGTACAATGCGAGAAGCCTGAACGAGCACCTCAGTTCTTCCAAATGGTGGGATTTTGGCAGAAAGCAGGGTGGTTTGTATGTGATGACCCCATCTGTAACTGCAGAAAGCAATGTCTGGTACAGGGGAACTGCAGATGCTATTGCACAGAATCTTTCTTTTCTGAAGAACTGCCATGAGCCGTATGTGGTGATTGCTTCCGGCGATTGTGTTTACAAGCTGGATTATAATAAGGTGCTGGAGTATCACATTGCAAAGAAGGCAGATATCACGGTAGTATGCAAGGACATGCCGGCAAGTGAGAATGTAGATCGTTTCGGCATCCTGAAGATGAATGAGGAAAGCCGGATCGAGGAGTTTGAAGAGAAACCGGTAGTTGCCAAGTCCAACACGATCTCCTGTGGTATTTATGTTGTCAGAAGAAGACAGCTGATCGAGATGCTGGAGAAATGTGCAGAAGAAGAAAGATATGACTTCGTGAAGGATATTCTGATCCGTTACAAGAATATGAAGCGGATCTACGGATACAAGCTGCAGGAATACTGGAGCAATATTGCAAGCATTGATGATTATTTCGATACGAACATGGATTTCTTGAGGCCGGAGATCCGGGATTACTTCTTCAGACAGTATCCGGATATTTATTCCAAGGTAGATGACCTTCCGCCCGCAAAATATAATGTGGGAGTCAGTGTGAAGAACAGTCTGGTTTCCAGTGGCTGTATCGTTAATGGCAGTGTAGAGAATTCCGTAATCTTCAAAAAGGCTTATATTGGAAATAACTGTTATATCAAGAATTCCATTATTCTTAATGATGTGTACATAGGGGATAATACACATATTGAAAACTGTATCGTGGAGAGTCACGGCACGATCAGAGCCAATTCCTATCATGCAGGGGAAGAGGGGAAGATCAAGGTTGTTATTGAACGCAGTGACAGGTATGTGATCTAAGCCACAGCAGCATTTATACACGTAAATAAACGAGACAGGGGAGAGGAATGCTATGCAGATTACTGACGTAAGAATCAGAAAGGTTGCGAAGGAGGGCAAGATGAAAGCGATCGTATCCATTACGATCGATGACGAGTTCGTGATCCATGACATTAAAGTAATAGAGGGAGAAAAGGGCTGTTTCATTGCCATGCCGAGTAAAAAATCGACAGATGGAGAGTACCGGGATATCGCACATCCTATTAATTCCTCAACAAGAGAGAATATCCAGAAGATCATTCTGGATCGTTATGAACAGGCGCTGCAGGGGTCGGATGAAGAGGCTTAGGCAGAGACCTGAAAAACCTGATACCAGTTACAATGAAAGCTGTCACTGTTTTATGCGGTGGCAGCTTTTTATGCTATTTTGCCGGTGTACTGGATGCCGGTTGCAAAAAGAGCGGAATATATGTTATATTGAAGGCGGTACAGGGGCATATGGTAAATATGGCCTTGTTTTATCTTGTATATGAGGTCTGGGTCAAAACTCCCTGACTTTGATGCCTGCAGATTGTTCCGTGCAGCGCAGGCTTCAGAAAGAAGAGGAAAAGAAAAATGTATCTGATCGCAGGACTGGGGAATCCAGGGACAAAATATGAAGGAACGCGGCATAATATTGGCTGGCAGGTTATTGATGAGCTGGCAGAGAAATATAATATAAGAGTGCTGGAAAGTAAATTTAAAGGGCTTGTCGGAAAGGGTATGATCGGTTCTGAAAAGGTGCTTCTGTTAAAGCCACTGACCTATATGAACCTCAGTGGGGAGAGTATTGCAGAGGCAGTACGCTTCTACAAGATCGATGAGACTACAGAACTGATCGTCATTGCAGATGATATCAGTCTGGATGTAGGACAGATCAGGATCCGGAAGAAGGGCAGTGCAGGTGGACATAATGGACTGAAGAATATCATTGCACAGCTTGGACATGAAAACTTTGCCAGAATCAAAATGGGTGTCGGGGAAAAGCCTGTAGGCTATGATCTGGCGGATTATGTGCTTGGACATTTTTCGAAGGAAGAGGAAAAGATCATGGCAGAGAGCAGAAAGACGGCAGTAAAAGCCATTGAAGCGATCCTTGCAGAAGATATTGATAAGGCAATGAATCGGTATAACTCGAAGAAAAACCAGAAGGACTGAAAGGAACGGAAATCACATGAGGGCACTGACGGCTCCTTTATATGAGCTTTCGGAATTTGAAGAAATAAGGAAACTATTAAAAAAGCCGGGGAAATATGCAGCGCTGACAGGCTGTGTGGAGTCCCAGAAGCTTCATATGGCATATGGCCTTTCGGAAGGACTTCGGTGCAGGCTGATCGTGACCTTCAGCGACCAAAGGATGAAGGAGCTGCAGGAGGACTATCGCTTTTATGACAGAAATACGACCTGCTTTCCAGCCAGAGATGTGATCTTTTATCAGGCAGATATCCATGGAAATCAGCTTACCAAGGAGAGGATCAGGTGTTTCCGCAGGATGATGGAGGGAAGACCCTTTACTGTGGTGACGACCTTTGGGAGCCTTCTTGCACCGCAGCTTCCACTTTCTGTTTTCAGGGATAATGTGATCACGGTAAGCTGTAATGGCTCTCTGGATGAAAAAAAGATGTCAGGGGAGCTCGTGAAGCTTGGCTATGAGAATGTCTATCAGGTGGAAGCACCGGGGCAGTTCAGCATTCGTGGAGGGATCGTTGATATTTTCGATCTGACAGAGGAAAACCCGTACCGGATCGAGCTGTGGGGAGATGAGGTGGAATCCATCCGCAGCTTTGATGTGCAGAGCCAGAGGTCTATTGAGAAGCTTTCTTCCATAACGATCTATCCGGCCTGTGAGCTGATCCTTACAGAGGAACAACTGAAAAAGGGCATGGAGCGGATTGAGAAGGAAAGTAAAAGGTTCTCAGAAAAACTTCGGAAGGAATTTAAAACGGAAGAAGCCCACCGAGTGGAAGAGCAGATGAATACGCTGAAGGAAGAGGTCTTTGCTTATAAGAGCCTGGCCAATCTGGATGGATATGTCAGATATTTTTATGAGGATACGGTATCTTTCCTAAACTTTCTGGACGTGGAGAACAGTATTGTTTTTCTGGATGAACCGGCGAGGATCAGGGAGCATGCGTCAGCAGTAGAACTCGAATTTAGGGAGAGCATGAGCCACCGTCTGAAAAAGGGCTATATTCTTCCGGGACAGGCGGATTTTCTGTATTCTGTAGCTGAGGTAACAGCCAGGATGTCCGCTTTCCGTCTGGCATCTCTGGCTGCACTTGACCTGAAGGGCGGCCTGCTGAAGCCAGACTGGAAAGCAGATATTTCTGCCAAAAGTATCTCTTCCTATAATAACAGCTTTGAAGCACTGGTATCAGATTTGCAGAGATATAAGAAAAAAGGTTATCGTGTGCTGCTGCTTTCCGGTTCCAGAACAAGGGCGAAACGGCTTGCGGCTGACCTGTCAGAAAATGGACTGACGTCATTTTATACCGAGGATCCGGACAGGGAGATAAAGCCAGGCGAGATCATGACCTTCTATGGAAGAGTATTCCGGGGCTTTGAATATCCACTGCTGAAGTTTGCGGTTATTTCTGAGAGTGATATCTTTGGTGCTGAAAAGAAGAAAAAAAAGAAGAAAAAGAAGTATGAAGGAAGGAAAATCAATGACTTTTCCGAGCTGTCTGTCGGAGATTATGTTGTCCATGAAAATCATGGGCTTGGTATCTATCAGGGTATTGAAAAGGTAGAGGTGGAAAAGGTAGTCAAGGACTATATCAAGATCTCCTACAGGGATGGCGGCATCCTGTATGTTCTCGCGACAGGTCTTGATGTGATCCAGAAATATGCCTCTGCAGATGCAAAGGTGCCAAAGCTCAATAAGCTGGGGACGGCAGAGTGGGTTAAGGTAAAGAATAAGACAAAGGCGGCAGTTAACGAGGTGGCAAAGGATTTGGTGGAGCTGTATGCCATCAGACAGCAGAGTGAAGGCTATTCCTATGGAAAGGATACTGTCTGGCAGCGGGAATTTGAGGAGCTGTTCCCTTATGAGGAAACTGAGGATCAGCTTTCTGCCATTGAAGCCACCAAGAAGGACATGGAAAGCAAAAAGATCATGGACCGCCTGATCTGTGGTGATGTTGGCTATGGGAAGACAGAAATTGCCATCCGGGCAGCGTTTAAGGCTGTTCAGGAGGGAAAACAGGTCGTATATCTGGTGCCAACTACGATCCTTGCCCAGCAGCATTACAATACCTTTGTACAGCGTATGAAGGACTTTCCGGTGCGGGTCGATCTGCTTTCCAGATTCCGGAGCAGCAGTGAGCAGAAGAAAACAATAGAGGATCTCCGGAAGGGACTGGTGGATATCGTGATCGGCACCCACAGAGTACTGTCTTCCGATGTGGTATTCAAGGATCTTGGACTTCTGATCGTAGATGAGGAGCAACGCTTTGGGGTCGGGCACAAGGAGAAGATCAAGAAGATGAAGGAACAGGTGGATGTGCTGACGCTGACAGCGACACCGATTCCGAGAACCCTCCATATGAGTCTGATCGGAATCCGGGATATGAGCGTTCTGGAGGAGGCTCCGAATGACAGACTGCCAATTCAGACCTATGTTATGGAATATAACGAAGAAATGGTGAGGGAAGCCATCGTCAGGGAGCTTTCCCGGAACGGACAGGTTTATTATGTATATAACAGAGTCAATAACATTGCAGATGTTGCAGCACAGATCCAGAGTCTTGTACCGGAGGCGGATGTAGCCTTTGCCCATGGGCAGATGCAGGAACGGGAGCTGGAAAAGATCATGTATGATTTCATCAATGGAGATATTGACGTACTGGTATCCACAACGATCATTGAAACCGGACTGGATATCCCCAATGTCAACACCATGATCATCCATGATTCGGATAATATGGGACTGTCCCAGCTTTACCAGCTCAGGGGAAGAGTCGGCAGGAGCAGCCGGACGGCTTATGCCTTTCTGATGTATAAAAGAGATAAGATGCTGAAGGAGATCGCCGAAAAACGTCTTGCGGCGATCAAGGAATTTACCGAGCTCGGAAGTGGCTTCAAGATTGCCATGAGGGATCTTGAGATCAGAGGTGCCGGCAACCTGCTTGGGGTGAAGCAGTCCGGGCATATGCAGGCAGTTGGCTATGACCTGTACTGCAAGATGCTGAATGAGGCGGTGAAAACGCTTAAAGGGGACAGTGTGGCAGAGGATTTCAATACCACAGTAGATCTGGATGTGGATGCTTATATTCCTCCGTCCTATATCCTTAATGAAGTACAGAAACTGGATATTTATAAAAGGATTGCCGGGATTGAGAGCCAGAATGAGTGCGATGATATGAAGGAAGAACTGCTGGATCGTTTCGGGGAGATTCCGGTACCGGTACACAATCTGCTGCGTATCGCCCTGATCAGATCTCAGGCACACAGATTGTACATTATCGAGCTGAAAGGAAAGAACGGTGAAATAAAGCTTCTGATCAAGGCTGATGCCAGAATCCATGCGGAGCGGATCCCGGAGCTTCTTGAGAAGGTGGAAAAGCTTTCCTTCAATATCAAGCTGACAACCTTTGTGTATCATTATCAGAGATCTGGTGTGGCAGAGAAGGATGCCAGATCCCTGCTGCAGGAAACAGAAGAGCTTCTTAACGTCATGGAAGAGGTTCTTCTGTGACAGAGATCCTGCAGGATAAATATATGGAATAATTTGAAATGTGCGCTTTTGTGGCGCACATTTTGTCTTTTACACAAATCTTACATAATCCTTACCTCTCTATGATATTTTCTTATACTTTCTCATGCTAATATACAAAGCACAGACACGGAAAGCACAGGGCTTTTGAAATGTCTGCAGATGAATAACAATAAGAGGAGAAATGAAAAAATGAAAATGAAGAAGATTCTTGCACTGACATGTGCAGCTGCAATGGTGTTTGGTCTTGCAGCCTGCGGAAGCGCAGCGGCTGATACAACAGCAGCTGATACAACCGGAGCAGAAACAGAAGAAACAGCAGAAACAGCAGATCTTTCCGGAACTATTTCTATGGCAGGATCCACATCTATGGAGAAGCTTGCCAATGCAGTAGTAGAGAGCTTTATGGCAAAGTATCCTGGCGTTACTGTAACAGCAGAGTTCACAGGATCTTCCGCAGGTATTGAAGCAGTAACTGCAGGAAGCGTTGATATCGGTAATTCCTCCAGAGCATTAAAGGATGAAGAGAAGGAAGCTGGCGCTGTAGAAAATATCGTAGCAATTGATGGTATTGCAGTAGTAACAGATCCTGCAAACACTGTTTCAGGTCTGACAAAGGATCAGCTGATCAGCGTTTATAAGGGAGAGGTTAAGAGCTGGAGTGAACTTGGCGGTGAAGATGCACCTATTGTAGTGATCGGACGTGAAGCAGGATCCGGTACAAGAGGAGCCTTTGAAGAGCTTCTTGAGCTGGAAGATGCCTGCGCTTATGCAAGTGAACTGGACAGCACAGGCGCAGTGATCGCTAAGGTGGCAGCTACTCCTGGAGCAATCGGATATGTATCACTGGATGCACTTGATGATACAGTAAAGGCTTTTGCACTTGATGGTGTTGAAGCAACTGCAGAGAATATCAAGGCAGGAAATTATTTCCTGAGCAGACCTTTCGTAATGGCTACCAAGGGCGAGATCAGTGAGCAGAGTGAAGCTGTACAGGAGCTTTTCAAATATCTGGCATCTGATGAAGGAAAGCAGGTAATTTCCGGTGTAGGTCTGATCACCGTAGACTAAAGAGAGGTAATTATCTTGAACAAGCAGCAGACTTTTTCCATCCTGAGAAACCGAAAGAATAAGTCCGCAGTGGAGGAAATCGCACAGGTTATATTTACCCTGTGCGCATTTCTTGCCATATTGGCAGTTATTTCCATTACGGTATATATGGTGATAAATGGAACACCAGCCCTGTTCCAGGTAGGTATCAGGGAAATCCTTTTTGGAACAGCATGGAAGCCAACGGCAGAAAATCCATCTTTTGGTATCCTGTATGTTATCCTGACATCTATCATAGGAACAGCACTTGCGGTACTCCTTGGCGTTCCGATCGGAATCCTGACAGCGGTATTTCTGGCAGAAACAGCACCGAGGAAGCTGGCAGCTCTCGTGAAGCCTGCAGTAGAGCTTCTTGCCGGCATACCTTCGGTAGTATACGGACTTCTTGGACTGATGATCCTGAACCCTCTTATGTATAAACTGGAGCTTGCCATATTTAAAGGCTCAGATACTCATCAGTTTACGGGTGGAGCGAATCTGCTGTCGGCTGTGATCGTACTTGCCATTATGATCCTGCCTACGGTAATCAACATCAGTGAGTCAGCGATCCGGGCAGTGCATCCTTCCCTGAAATCAGCGTCACTGGCACTTGGGGCATCCCATATACAGACAATCTTTAAAGTGATCCTTCCTGCAGCAAAATCCGGTATCATCACAGCAGTCGTTCTTGGGGTTGGAAGAGCGATCGGAGAAGCCATGGCGATCACACTGGTTTCGGGAAGCAGCGTGAACATACCACTCCCTTTCAACTCCGTCAGATTCCTGACAACGGCGATTGTAGCAGAAATGGGATATGCATCCGGACTTCACAGACAGGTGCTTTTTACGATCGGACTTGTATTGTTTGTATTTATTATGATCATCAATATTACGCTGAACAGTATCCTGAAGAAAGGGGAAAGGGAAGATGCATGACAGTATCATGAACAGAAGGAAAAGGACATCAGATGTATTTGTAAGTGGTCTGATCAATCTTTCTGCTGCTTTTTCTGTAATCCTTTTGGCTGGAATCATTGCTTATGTGTTTGTAAAGGGAATCCGGAGTGTGAATCTGCAGTTTCTGACAACGGTAACGAGTACCTTGAACAAAACTGTAGGTATTGCGGGAAATATAGTGAATACCCTGTATATTATAGTGATCACCCTTCTCATAGCAACACCGGTGGGAATCGGATCTGCTATTTATCTGAATGAATATGCAAAGCCCGGAAAGCTGGTAAGGGCGATCGAGTTTACAACAGAAACACTTTCCGGTATTCCATCTATTATTTTTGGTATGTTTGGTATGATGTTTTTTGGAACCGGACTCGGACTTGGCTACTCCATTCTGACAGGCTCTCTTACGCTGACGCTTATGGTATTGCCGCTGATCACAAGGAATACGCAGGAAACGTTAAAAATGGTACCGGACAGCTACCGGAGCGGTGCCCTTGGAATGGGGGCAACGAAATGGTATATGATTCGCACAGTACTCCTTCCCTCAGCCATGCCGGGTATTATTACAGGTGTGATCCTCGCGATCGGAAGGATCGTTGGAGAATCGGCGGCGCTTCTGTTTACAGCAGGCAGTGGTTATCTGCTTCCGAAATCAGGGATCGGTTTCCTGAAAAAGATACTGGAATCAGGAGGCACCTTAACGATCCAACTGTATTTAAGTATGGCTAAGGCCGAATATGCTACCGCTTTTGGCATTGCAACAGTTCTTCTTGTGATCGTACTTGCGATCAACTGGCTGACTAAGGTTCTTTCCAGAAAGCTGGATGTAACCAGAGCTGAATAAAGCAGGAAAAAGAAAGATAAGGGTATCATAATGAACGAAAACCAGAATAAAATTATCACCGAAAACTTAAATCTCTATTATGGAGAGAATCATGCGCTGAAAGACATCAACATGAAGATCCGGGAAGGGGCTATCACGGCATTCATCGGACCCTCCGGGTGTGGAAAATCCACCTTTCTGAAAACGCTGAACAGGATGAACGATCTGGTAGACTGTGTCAGGATAGAGGGAAAGGTTTATCTGGACGGCGAGGATATTTATGACCCAAAGGTAGATACCACGCTGCTCCGGAAAAAGATGGGAATGGTCTTCCAGCAGCCAAATCCGTTTCCCATGAGCATTTATGACAATATTGCTTATGGACCAAGGATCCACGGGATCAAAAATAAAGCCGCGCTGGATGAGATCGTAGAGAGATCACTTAGGGGTGCTGCTATCTTTGATGAGGTAAAAGACCGTCTGAAAAAGTCTGCGCTTGGTCTTTCGGGTGGACAGCAGCAGAGACTTTGTATTGCAAGGGCACTGGCAGTAGAACCAGAGATCCTTTTGATGGATGAGCCGACCTCGGCACTGGATCCGATCTCAACTCTTAAGGTTGAGGAGCTGATGGAAGAGCTGAAGAAGGATTATACAGTCGTGGTCGTTACCCATAACATGCAGCAGGCAGCCCGGGTTTCTGACTATACCGCATTTTTCCTGGTGGGGGAAGTGATCGAATTTGATACAACAGATAATATCTTTTCAAGACCCAGAGATAAGAGGACTGAGGATTATATTACCGGACGGTTTGGCTGATATACTAGGAGAGACAGAAGGAGAATAACATGTCACCCAGAACAACATTTATCAATGAATTAAACCAGTTAAAGGAAAATGTAGCTGATATGGCGACCAGAGTTGAGAAAAACTATGAAACTCTGTTCGAGGCCTATGAAAAAAAGGAAAAGGCTACCATAGAAAAAATCGTGGCAGTGGATAAGGATATCAACAGAAGGCAGAGAGAAATTGAATCAGAATGTCTGTTCCTGATCACGAAGCAGCAGCCAATTGTCAGTGACCTGCGGGCAGTCACAGCCAGCCTGAAGGTGGTTACCGATATTGAGAGAATAGGAGATCATGTGGCAGATATTGCAGAGCTGCTCATCCGGATGGATATGAAGGAGCTGTCAGCGTATTCTGCTCACTTGAATCCGATGATCAGGGAGACGAGAGATATGCTTCGGATGGCAGTGGATGCTTTTACCGGCAGAAATAGAGAGGAAGCGCAGGAAGTCATTCAGAAAGATGATGTTGTAGACGAGCTCTTTAATGCGGTTAAGAATGATGTTATCGAGTCCCTGAAAAAGGAAACCAGAGATGCAGATGAGTGCGTTGACATTCTGATGATAGCCAAATATCTGGAAAAGATTGGAGATCATGCTGTTAATATCTGTGAATGGGAGATCTTCAAAGAGACCGGAAATATCAGTGATATGAGGCTTTTATAAGAAAGAAAAGATATCCGGAAAATGGCAGGATGAAAATTTTTATATCCAAATGGGAATAAATAGTGTAGAATTAAAATCAAAGCGAGATTTCTACGTATGACCCGGAGGGATAACATGGATATTTTTTCGTTACTGTCGATGATCGGAGGTCTGGCTCTGTTCCTGTATGGAATGGAGGTTCTTGGTGATGGACTGAAGAAGGCGTCCGGTGGTAAACTGGAGCACATTCTTGAGAAGCTGACGAGCAACAAGCTGATGGCTGTGCTTTTGGGCGCAGGTGTGACTGCAGTGATCCAGTCGTCTTCTGCGACAACTGTCATGGTAGTTGGGTTTGTCAATTCCGGTATTATGAAACTTTCACAGGCTGTGGGAGTTATTCTTGGTGCCAACGTAGGAACGACAGTAACAGCCTGGATTCTGAGCCTTACAGATGTAAATGGATCCGGATTTTTCCTGCAGCTTCTGAAACCTACTTCCTTTTCGCCGATCCTGGCAATCATTGGTGTATGTCTGATCAGCATGGGCAAGAAGGAAGGACAGAAAAATATTGGTACGATCCTGATCGGGTTTGCGGTACTGATGTTTGGGATGGACACGATGTCTACGTCTGTGGAGCCTCTGGCAGAGCAGCCAGAATTTTCACGTATTCTGCTTATGTTTTCCAATCCGGTACTGGGCATGCTGGTAGGCCTGATCCTGACAGCAGTAATCCAGTCTTCATCCGCATCTATTGGTATCCTGCAGGCGCTGTGTGCAACGGGTGTAGTAAGTTATGCTACGGCGATCCCCATTATCATGGGACAGAATGTAGGAACCTGTGTGACAGCACTGATCTCCAGTGCGGGTGCCAGCAAGAATGCCAAGCGGGCAGCCCTGATCCATCTGTACTACAATATCATAAAGACAGTAGCGTTTATGGCTGTTTTTTATGCACTGAATGCTTTTATCCACTTCACGTTTCTTGAAGAGGCAGCGAGCGCCCTTGGTGTTGCTGTGATCCATACTGCATTCAATGTGGCAGCAGTCATTATTATTTTCCCAGTTTCCTGGATCCTTGAAAAGCTGGCTTATCTGACGATTCCCGAAACGGAAGAGGAGAGAGAAAAGGAAGCCGAAAAATCCAGAAAAGAAATTCAGCTTCTGGATACCCGTTTCCTTTCTACACCCGGCTTTGCGCTTGAGCAGTGCAAGAATGTGGCTGTGGACATGGCAGATTATTCCAGAGAAGCACTGTTTCTGGCAATCCAGATGCTGGACAAGTTTGATAAAGCCTCCGCAGACAGAGTGGTGGAGCTTGAAAATATCGTAGATCATTATGAAGATGAGATCGGTGCTTATCTTGTTAAGCTGTCAAGCCGTCACCTGACTGAAAAAGACAGTCAGCATTTATCCGTACTGCTTCACAGTATCGGTGATTTTGAACGTATTTCGGATCATGCGATCAATATCATGGAAGCAGCGAAGGAAATGCATGCCAGAGAACTGGATTTTTCCAGAAAGGCAAGAGAGGAACTGGGTATTTATACCGGTGCGATCAAGGATATCATCAACACCTCTGTTCTGGTGTTTCAGGAGGAAGATCTGAAGCTGGCTGCCATGATCGAGCCAATGGAAGAGGTGATCGATTATCTCAGTGTAGAAGTAAAGAAAAGACATATGAAACGCCTCCGCAAGGGGAAATGTACGATTGAAATGGGATTTATCCTTTCAGATATTGTAACCAATTATGAAAGGGTATCAGATCACTGCTCTAATATTGCATTGTCCCTGCTGCAGCTTAATGAGGAAAACTTTGAAACGCATGAGTATCAGGAGGCAATTTCCAGTAAGGATAATGTTGCCTTTACTACAGAAGTAAAGCACCTGAAGGAACGTTATCAGCTGCCATAGAAAGGCGGGACCGTTATGGCATTCGTATATATTGTTGAGGATGATAAGAACATCAGGGAGATCGAGACGATCGCCCTGAAAAATTCCGGATATGAAGTACAGGAGTTTGAGACTGCAGGAGAATTTCGAAAGTCATTTGGAGAAAGACAGCCGGATCTGCTGCTGCTTGACCTGATGCTTCCGGATGCAGATGGTCTTGATATTGTCAGGGAGCTGCGAAAGGATAAAAGAGGAAGAGAGCTTCCTATTATCCTGGTGACTGCCAGAACGACAGAAATTGACAAGGTAAAGGGACTGGATATCGGTGCGGACGATTATCTGACAAAGCCCTTTGGCATCATGGAGCTGATCTCAAGGGTGAAGGCACTTCTGCGAAGGACAAGCAGGGAGCAGGGGATCAGAGTGCTTGAGATAGGATCGGTCTGCATGGATGATGAAAAACACAGGGTGACTGCAGCCGGGGCAGAATGTGAGCTTACCTTTAAGGAATATGAGCTTTTGAAGCTGCTTATGACAAATGCGGGCATTGTGACATCCCGGGAGGAGATCCTGGAAAAGGTATGGGGTACTAATTTTGAAGGAGAATCAAGAACCCTTGATATGCATATCAAAACACTGAGACAGAAGCTAGGAGAGGCCGGGAGCCTGATCAAGACGGTACGGAATGTTGGCTATATTTTCAGTGCATAAAGGAATATACCCATGAAAAGAAAAATATATAACAGATTATTTGCAACAGCTACTCTGGCAATTGTGGTTACCCTATTGCTGACGGTAGCTGTTTGTTATAATCTGCTGAAAAAGCAGGTGCTGGAGGACAGCAGACACTATGCACAGATGGCAGCAGGGCTGCTGGAGGGCGCTGAAGATATTGAGAAGTCACTTGCACCTCTGACAGGAGAAAATGGCGCACAGGATATCCGTATTACAGTGATAGACCATGACGGAGAGGTGCTGTACGATTCCCGGGTGCAGGCGGACAGCCTTCCGAATCATAAGAGCAGACCAGAGGTGCAGGAGACCTTTATAAAAGGAAGTGGTTTTGAAATTCGCAGATCTGCCACACTGGATGAGAATACCTATTATTATGCCATGCGCCTGAAGGATGGAACTGTCCTCCGAGTTGCCAGAGAGGCTGATAGTATTTATAAGGTGATGGAATATGCAGTGCCGTATCTTCTGCTGGTCGTAGCAGCATTGCTGGCCGTATGCGGGATACTTTCGTACTATCTTGCAGAGGGGATCATTCGTCCTATCAGGCGGATTGCGGAGAGAGGCGGGGAGACAGGGGAGATTTCTTCTTATGAAGAAATGAAGCCCTTCATTGAGGCTATCCGGAAGCAGCAGAATGACGTACTGGAAAATGCAAGACTCAGGCAGGAATTTACAGCCAATGTTTCCCATGAATTGAAAACACCACTGACAGCAATCTCAGGCTATGCAGAGCTTGTGGAAAACGGTATGGTCGCAGAAGAGGGGGAGGTGCGCCGGTTTTGCGGTGAGATTCACAAAAATGCAGGAAGACTTCTGGTGCTGATCAATGACGTGATACGCCTGTCAGAGCTGGATGATTCTGAAAATCAGGAGGCTATGGAGCCTGTCAATCTCTTTGAATGTGCGAAAAACTGTGTTGATATGCTGCAGCTGAATGCAGAGAAGCACGGTGTCACCCTTATGGTAGACGGTGTAAATGTAGTGATATCAGCGAATCGTCAGATGGTGGATGAGGTGCTTTACAACCTGTGTGATAATGCGATCCGGTACAATAAGGAGAAGGGAAGTGTCAGTGTGATCGTGGAAGACCGCCTGAACATGGCGGTACTGACCGTGAAGGATAGCGGTATTGGTATTCCAAGGGAACATCAGGAACGGATCTTCGAGCGTTTTTACCGGGTTGATAAAAGCAGAAGTAAATCTACCGGAGGAACAGGGCTTGGACTTGCAATCGTCAAGCATATTCTGCTAAAATTAAATGCAGAAATTGAGTTAAAAAGTGAGCCGGGGGAGGGGACAGAGATCACAGTAACATTTCCTGCGATCAGAGAAGCCAGATTCCGGCAGCCATCATAGAATAACAGGAGGTATCTGGTATGGAGAAGCCAGCAATCTGCGGAGGGGATCCTGTCCGCAGTACAAAAATATTTTATGGACATCAGTTTATTGATGAGGATGACATTCAGGCAGTCGTGAATGTGCTGAAGAGTGATTATCTGACCTGTGGACCCAAAATCGAGGAACTGGAAGAAAAACTGTGTGAAGTAACGGGGGCAAAATATGCAGTTGTATGCAGCAATGGAACAGCGGCACTTCATATTGCCTGTCTGGCAGCCGGAGTTATGACAGGAGATGAAGTGATCACTACTCCGATTACCTTTGCCGCTTCTGCAAACTGTGCACTGTACTGCGGGGCAAAGCCTGTTTTTGCAGATATCAATGAAAATACCTATAACATAGATCCAGCAGATGTGGAGAAGCTGACAACAGATAGAACTAGAGCAGTGGTTGCGGTTGACTTCACAGGTCAGTCTGTGGAGCTGGACAGACTGCTTGCCCATTGCAGGGAGCACAAGCTGGTACTCATTGAGGATGGTGCCCATGTGATCGGTACCAGCTATAAGGGCAGGATGAACGGATCTATTGCTGACATGACTACCATGAGCTTCCATCCGGTAAAGACCGTAACAGGAGGCGAAGGCGGTGCAGTTCTTACTAACAGTAAAGAATATTATGAGAAGCTTTTATTATATCGTGCCCACGGCATTACCAGAGATCCGAAACTCATGGAGCATGAGCCGGATGGCCCCTGGTATTACGAACAGATCGCACTTGGGATGAACTACCGTATGACGGATATGCAGGCTGCGCTGATCATCAGTCAGCTCAATAAGCTTCCAAGATTCATGGAGAGAAGAAAGGCAATTGTGAAGGCTTATAATGAGGCTTTTTCCAGGCTGCCGCAGCTTTTTGTACAGCAGGAGATTCCGGAATCTGATACCACAAGGCATCTTTATATCCTGCGGATCCGCCCAGAGAAGCTGACGATTGACAGAAAGCAGTTTTTTGAGGCATTGGCAGCAGAAAATATCTGTTGTAATGTGCATTATATCCCTACCTATTATTTCCCTTACTATGAAAAGCTTGGCTACAAAAGGGGACTTTGCCCAAAAGCGGAGAAGCTTTATGCAGAAGAGATCAGTCTTCCTCTTTACTACGCCATGACCGATCAGGACGTAGAGGATGTGATCCGGGCAGTTACCAGAATTGCAGAGTATTTTAAGGCTTAAGAAGCTGTAAGAGACACGAAAAGGCAGACAGTATGAGGGCGGAGACAAGAAGATATGTTACTCAGCGTGATTGTACCGGTATATAATATGGCAGAGGGCGATAAGCTTTCCTTCTGTATGAACAGTCTGGTGAACCAGACCATAGAGGACTATGAGATCATAGCAGTGGATGACTGTTCAACGGACAGATCATTGGAAATCCTTAGAAGCTATGAAAGAAAATATCCAGAGAAGGTGAAGGTGATCGCCTCATCGGAGAACCGAAGGCAGGGCGGAGCCAAGAATCTGGGTCTTGCGAAAGCGCAGGGCGAATGGATCGGATTTATTGACAGCGATGACTGGGTCTGTGATGATTATTATGAGAAGCTGCTGAAGAAGGCAGAAGAAACCGGTGCGGATATGGTGGGGTGTGATTATCACCTGACCGGAGAGCACAGCATGCAGATCGGACAGGTCGTACACAATAACAAGCCTTCACAGGCGGGAATCCTGAACGAGGAGAAATACCGTTCCCTGATCCTAGACAGCGGCAGTCTTGTGGTGAAGATCTACAGGAGGCATATCATCCTGGATTATCCCAACCGTTTTCCTGAGCATATTTTCTATGAGGATAACGCCATCAGTAATTCCTGGATGCTGAGAGCGAAGCATTTTGAATATATACAGGAGCCCATGTATTACTATTATCAGCATGACAGCTCTACGGTGCATACGATTACAAAAAGCCGGTGCGAGGACCGCATGGAAGCGGCAAGAGTGATGGTCAGGGAGGCCAGGGAATTTGACTATCTGGAGCTGTATTATCCGGAGATCGAAAGCAGTTTTACCACCCTGTTTTATGTGAACACCCTGTTTTCCTATATGGCTGGTGTGAAAAAAAAGGAATATGGATTTGTGAAAGCACTTTACCGGGAGATGAAAGAGACGTTTCCCGGGTTTATGGAAAATAAATATTATGGGGTGAGAGTTCATGCAGAGGAAAGAAAACTGATCCGTCTGCAGAGCAGATCCACCCTGTTATTTATGCTGTATTACAGGCTGCTGTGGACCTACAGGAACCTGAGAAAGCGGTTGTAGATATGCTGTAAATGGGGTATACTTAAAAGGTATTTTTCCAAAAGAAAGGAAGGGCTTTCAAATGAAAAGAATCGGTATGTTAACGAGCGGCGGTGACTGTCAGGCACTGAACGCAGCAATGAGGGGCGTGGTTAAGTGCCTCGTAAACAGCAATGAGGATGTGGAGATATATGGTTTCCTGGATGGCTATAAGGGGCTGATCTATGGAAACTTCCGTATGCTTTCCGGACACGATTTTTCCGGTATCCTTACCAAAGGAGGAACGATTCTTGGCAGCTCAAGAGTTCCGTTCAAGAGCATCCGGGAGCCTGATGAGAACGGTGTCGACAAGGTAGAAGCCATGAAGCAGAATTACTATAAGCTGCGTCTTGACTGTCTGGTTATCCTTGGAGGAAACGGCACCCATAAGACAGCAAATCTTCTTAGGGAAGAGGGACTCAATGTGATCACACTTCCGAAGACGATCGATAATGATCTCTGGGGAACAGATATGACCTTTGGCTTCCAGAGCGCTGTGAACATTGCCACAGAAGCTATTGACTGTATCCATACGACAGCATCTTCCCATGGGCGGACTTTTATTGTGGAGGTTATGGGACACAAGGTAGGATTCCTGACGTTGAATGCCGGTATGGCGGGCGGGGCAGATATTATACTGATCCCGGAGATACCCTATGATATCAACAGGGTTATAGAAGCAATCGAAAAGAGAAACCAGAATGGCAGCCGTTTTACAATTCTGGCAGTGGCTGAAGGAGCCATTTCCAAGGAGGATGCGAAGCTGTCCAAAAAAGAATACAAAGAAAAGATGAAGAGTTACAAGTATCCTTCCGTTTCCTATGAGCTGGCGGATGAGATCCGGAAGAGGACAGGTGGAGAGGTACGTGTGACGGTACCCGGACATACCCAGAGGGGCGGAAGTCCCTGTCCCTATGACAGAGTATTTGCAAGCCGTCTCGGCGCAGAAGCAGGAGAACTGATCCTGAAGGGTGAATACGGATTTATGGTTGGATATAAGAACAGAGAAATTGTGAAGGTTCCGCTTGCTGATGTGGCAGGAAAGCTGAAAATGGTTTCTCCGGATTCTGATATTGTCAAGGAGGCCAAGCTTCTTGGTATCAGCTTTGGAGATTAAGAGAAGGAACGCTTCCGGAAGGAAATATCAGAATGTCATACACAGCTCTTTACAGAAAATTTCGTCCCACAGTATTTGAAGATGTAAAGGGACAGGAGCATATAGTAACGACCCTGAAAAATCAGATCAGGGCTGACAGGATCGGTCATGCCTACCTGTTCTGCGGAACAAGAGGAACAGGTAAGACCACTATTGCCAAGATCTTTGCCAAGGCGGTGAACTGTGAGCACCCGGTGGATGGAAGTCCGTGCGGAGAATGTGAGACCTGTAAGGCCATTGCTGCAGGAGCATCCATGAATGTGATCGAGATTGATGCTGCATCCAATAATGGTGTGGACAATATCAGGGAGATCGTGGAAGAGGTTACCTATTCTCCAGCGGCAGGGAAATATAAGGTTTATATCATAGACGAGGTTCATATGCTTTCCATAGGAGCATTTAATGCTCTTCTGAAAACGCTGGAGGAACCACCGTCTTATGTTATTTTTATTCTGGCTACAACAGAGGTACATAAGATACCGATCACGATCCTTTCAAGGTGCCAGCGGTATGATTTCAGAAGGATCACGATCGATACGATTGCAGACAGGATACGGGAACTGACAGGGATTGAGAGGGTTCCCATAGAGGACAAGGCGATCCGCTATATTGCCAAGACAGCGGACGGCTCCATGCGGGATGCCCTAAGCCTTCTTGACCAGTGTATTGCTTTTCATTTCGAACAGGAGCTGACGTATGATAAGGTGCTGGATGTCCTTGGAGCTGTGGACACAGAGGTGTTCAGCAGGCTGCTCCGTGCTGCTCTTGACGAGGATGTAAGCAAGACACTTGCCATTCTGGAAGAAATGGTGGTACAGGGAAGGGAACTGACCCAGTTTATAACCGATTTTATCTGGTATCTGAGAAACCTGCTGCTTCTTAAAACAGCAGATGGGATCGAAGATATCATAGATATGTCAACAGATAATCTGAACCATCTGAAAGAGGAAGCAGAGCTTACTGACTATGACAGGATCATGCGGTATATCCGTGTGCTTTCCGATCTTTCAGGACAAATACGGTATGCGGCGCAGAAGCGTGTTCTGATCGAGATTGCCCTTATTAAGCTGTGCAGACCCCAGATGGAAGCAGATACGGAATCTCTGGCAGAGCGGATCCGGGATCTGGAGGAAAAGCTGGAAAAGGGTATTGTACAGACGATCCCGGCGAAAGGCGGCAGCAGCCCGCAGCAGAGTACGGCTCAGCCAGAGCCACAGGCACCCCTTCCGGAAGCAGTCCCGGAGGATGTCAGGATGGTGGCAGGTAAATGGTCTGTGGCTATTTCGGAACTGCCTAATCCTATGAAAACCTATCTGAAAGGGGCATATCCCAGCCTCTCGGAGGATGGGAAGCTTATGATTGTTCTCAGTGACGGACTTCCGTTTGATTATTTCAGACAGGAAGGTCACAAGGAAGAGCTGGAGAAGCACCTTTCCGATTATGCGGGTAAGGCTATGGAGGTTGTTATTAAAAATGCACAGGCTGGCAGAAATCCGGAGGCTGTATTCCCAAATCTGACCAGACTGATCTCTGATAATATTCAGATCGAGATTGAAGAAGAGGAAGAATCGGAGGAGGATCCTCTGGAAGAAGAATTCTAAAAAGAAATTTTTATGTTGAGAAAGGAAAATAAAATATGGCAAAACGTGGAGGATTTCCCGGTGGTGGAATGCCTGGGAATATGAACAATCTGATGAAGCAGGCGCAGAGAATGCAGCGCCAGATGGAAGAAAACCAGAAAGCAATGGAGACAAAGGAATTTACAGCCAAGGCTGGCGGCGGAGCTGTTGAAGTGACAGTGACCGGGAAGAAAGAGATCACAAAAGTCAAGCTGTCTGAAGAAGTAGTGGATCCGGATGATATTGAGATGCTGGAAGATCTTGTTATGGCGGCAACGAATGAAGCACTCCGTATGGCAGATGAAGCAAATGCAGAGCTGATGAACAAGATGACAGGAGGTCTTGGCCTTGGAGGAGGACTTCCGTTCTAATGGATCTTTATAGCGGATATATTAACAAATTAATCGATGAGCTGGCAGCTCTTCCGGGAATCGGAAACAAGTCTGCACAGCGTCTGGCATTTCATCTGATCAACATGCCAAAGGACAAGGTGGCCAGACTGTCAAAGACGATCCTGGATGCCAAGGAGCATGTCCGCTATTGCAAGGAATGTTATACTCTGACGGATGATGAGCTCTGCCCAATCTGCAGAAATGAAAAAAGAGATCACAGCACGATCATGGTGGTAGAAAATACCAGGGATCTTGCTGCCTATGAGAAAACAGGTAAATATGAAGGGGTATATCATGTGCTTCATGGGGCAATATCGCCCATGCTCGGGATCGGACCGTCAGATATCAAACTGAAGGAACTGATTGAGAGACTGAAAGGAGATGTGCAGGAAGTGATCATTGCCACCAACTCAAGTCTGGAGGGCGAGACTACAGCCATGTATATTGGGAAACTCATTAAGCCTACAGGAATTAAAGTGACAAGGATTGCCAGCGGTGTGCCGGTAGGGGGTGACCTTGAATATATTGATGAAGTTACCCTGCTGCGGGCACTGGAGGGAAGAACAGAACTATAACAGGAGAGGGGTTATCAGAAAATGGCAGTAAGAACAGAAGCATTTGGCAAAATGAAAGACGGCCGGAAGATCACAAGATTTTTCATCAGCAATGGAAAAGGCATGGAGGCAGGTGTCATTAATTATGGCGCGATTCTCGTAGACCTTTTGGTTCCGGATAAGAACGGACAGACTGCAGATGTGGTTCTTGGTTATGATACACTGGAGCCTTATTTTGAAAACGGAAGCTGTTTTGGCGCGACCATTGGACCTAATGCCAACAGAATTGTGAATGCCAGCTTTGTGCTGGAAGGAAAGAAATATGAGCTTGCAAGGAATGATGGTGAGAACAATCTTCACAGTGATGCAGAGCTTGGTTATCACAAGAGGATATGGGATGCACAGATTGTAGGAAATGGTGTGAAATTTACACTGGAGGATGCAGATGGTTCCATGGGATTCCCAGGAAACAAGAGGGTTTCAGTCACCTATACTGTAACCGAAGAAAATGAACTTCAGATCCATTATCATGGGGAAAGTGACAGAAATACGATCCTGAATATGACAAATCATTCTTACTTTAACCTTGCAGGACATGATGCGGGTAGAATTGAAGGGCATAAACTGCTGATGCGTGCTTCAAATTATACGCCGGTGCTGCCGGGTGCGATTCCTACAGGAGAGATTGCTCCTGTAAAGGGAACTCCTTTTGATTTTACAATGCAGAAGGAAATCGGAAGGGACATTAATGAAGATTGTGAACAGTTAAAACTCTGCAAGGGCTTTGATCATAATTTTGTAATAGACGGTGACTATGGTACTCTGAGAGAGGCAGCCAGAGTGACAGAAGAAAACTCCGGCAGGGTTATGACGGTACTGACTGATCTTCCCGGTGTACAGTTTTATGCGGGAAACTGCATTACTGAAACGACAGGAAAGAATGGCGCAGTATATGCGGAGAGAAGCGGGCTTGCGCTTGAGACCCAGTATTATCCGGATACTGCCAATAAACCGGAATTCCCATCTGCAGTGTTTGGACCCGGCAGGGCATATGATACGGTAACCATTTACCGTTTTGACTGAATAGTCGAGGAATAAAAGTAAAGCAGGACAGGCTGTGACAGAAAGCGCATAGATTTTCCGATATGATGGAGAAAAATAGATATCATGGAGGAGCTATGCACTTACCTTGGATAGTAAGGCAGATCGGAAATACTTCCGGAAAGGATCGGATCTATATAGAAGATTATGCCTGTTCTTTTTTGAAGAACTGTAAAAAAGAGGGAGTTCTGCTTCCTGTCAGGGCTGCACTGTATGGATACGCACTGCAGAAAGGGGAAAGCCATATCTATCTGATCTATGGTGTTTCCCATATTGCGGCAGATCTTCAGCAGGGGAGAAGTCAGGAGCAGATCCAGGAGATGTTTTTTCGGGAATATGAGTTGATCGGCTACGTGAACCTGTATGCCGGACAGACGCTGTTTGAAAATCCGGTCTTTCAGGATCCTTCCGGTAAAGCGGGATTTTTTATCTTTTATGAGAACAATGAAGCCATGCAGAATTATATGATATTCTGCAGCAAAAGAAAGCAGAGGATACCGGAAAGTGGCAGAAAACATGGGAAGTGGAATGTCCTTTTCGAGTTTCTTCTTTTGGGCGTCCTGATTTTGCTGACAGCAACAGCATCTCTCACTATTGGGGATTATGCTGCCATGTGGGAATTTGCACTTACGGCAGCAAGAGCATTACAGGGAGCCGGGTAGCAGGACATCTGGAGAAAGACTATGTCAAATATTCGGGATTATTTAAAAGAAAGAGAAAAACGCCAACAGACCGAAAAGACCACTGGCTATAAGGAAAAGATCAGAGGACATAAGCTGACCATATTTTACAGGACAGCACTTGGAGTTATCCTGACTGTGGCGGTACTGTTCTTTTTTATATTCCAGTGGAAGAATAAGGTCTTTACAGAAAGCGTGATCACAGGCTCTGTGCCGGTGACAATTGCTCAGGGAGCCAATGTAAAGGCACTTGGGACGCGAGTGCTGTTATACAGTAAGGATGGTGTCAGCTCACTGGATGAAAAGGGCAATGTGCTTTGGAACCAGACCTTTGAAATGCAGAGTCCAATGACTGCGATCTGTGGTAATGTGGCGGCAATCGGTGATTATAACGGCAGAACAATTTATGTGGTCAGTGGGGACAAGCAGCTTGGAACGGTGAATACCAATCTGCCGATCCGGAAGATCTGCGTATCTGAAAATGGAGTGACAGCAGCAGTTCTGGACGATTCTGATGTAACAAGGATCCTCCTTTATAACGGGAATGAGAATACGGATACTTCTATCGTAGATATCAAGGCAACTATGGATAAAAGTGGATACCCGTTAAGCCTCTCTCTTTCCCCTAATGGAAAACTCCTTGCTATTTCCTATCTTCACGTTAATAGTGGGGAAATGAAGTCAACAGTTGCTTTCTTCAATTTCGGCGAAGTCGGAAAAAATGAAAGTGATAATTATGTCAGTGGTTTTGATTATGTTGACACGGTAGTGCCTTATGTACAGTTCATGAGCAACAGTGATGCGTTTGCTGTTTCGGACGACAGGATCGTATTCTTTTCCGGAAGCGAAAAGCCAAATACCACGGCTGTGGCATTGCTGGATGAAGAGGTACAGGGGATTTACCATAATGAAAGCTATGTTGGACTGGTATACAGAGATCAGAGCGGGGAGGCTGCTTACCGGCTGGATGTGTACAATACAGGTGGTGCCAAGATCCATTCTCTGCTGATCGATATGGATTATTCGGATATTGTATTTTCTAAAGACCAGATCATCATTTATAATGATATGGACTGCCGTATCTGTAACATCAGTGGCGTGGACAAATTTACAGGAAGCTTTGAAAAACCGGTAAGCCTTCTGATACCTGCCTCTTCTTCCTACAGGTATACGGCAGTGACCAGCAGTTCAGTTGATACGATGGAATTAAAATAGAAAAGGACGAAGGAGCGGATGTATTATTTTTCAATGGCGATAGTTGCGCTGATCTTTATCTGGCGGATTGCTGCAGGCGCTAAAAGAGGAATGGTAAAGGAAGTGATCTCGCTGATCGCCATGGTGGCAGCTGGCGCTTGCGTGATCCTGATCATGGGGGCCCTTAACAGTTATTTTGACCAAAAGATTGGTCAGTTGGTGCAGTTTATCTGTGTTCTGTTTGGAGTCTGCCTGGTATACCGGCTTGTGAGCATATTATTCACTTCATTGAAGCTGATCTCGGGGCTGCCGGTAATCCGCTGGCTGGACAAACTGCTTGGAATGGTGCTTGGTGTTGTGGAGGCAGGACTGATCACAGCTTTTCTGGTACGGGTAGTAAAGGTGCTTGGGCTGACTTTTCTGTCTGCCTGACAGGATTATGTACCCACAAACGGCTGGACTCCGGTGTTTCTATGGATCGTCATTGGTGGCATTTTCTTTGGTGCAGTCACTGATTTTGGCGCATTATATGCGTGTGTCACGAATGAAGGGAAATTATCGAAACCGCTATCAGAGCGCTATCAGAACCGAAGAAAATTGGGTATTGACATTAAACTTGACACAGTGCTATAATCAAATTCCACCGTCTGAAAGAGCTGGTAAGAGATCCGGCGTGACGGAAGGGAGCTTTTTCTGAGAAGAAAAACAAAAATAAAAAATCTCAAAAAAGGTGTTGACACAGACAGAAACACATGATATTATATCAGAGTTGCGTCTGAGAGACACAGCAACGAATGCAAAGC